>Ga0153916_10000106_pt1 | contig 46663 bp, 39 predicted proteins | sample Opewatmetagenome_FD_109642 | JGI IMG/M metagenome (GOLD analysis project Ga0153916, IMG submission 109642) | Freshwater wetland microbial communities from Ohio, USA - Open water 3 Core 3 Depth 4 metaG | ecosystem: Environmental > Aquatic > Freshwater > Wetlands | place: USA: Ohio, Lake Erie...
GATAATGTTATTGTTACTAAAAGGATAAAGGATTATACCTTGCTTATTATTTGAACTAATATAATTACCACTTAAAGTATTATTACTAGAAGAACCGAAAACTATACCATACTCACTATTTGAGCTGATATTGTTACCAGAAATAATGTTGTTGCTGGAAGAATAGAGATTGATGCCGTAGAAGTTGTTCGGTCCAATAGTGTTATCAGAAATGATGTTGTTGCTGGAATGGATATTAATTCCTGCATCACTAATGCTTCCACTATTTCTAATTGTAAACCCACTAATGTTGACTCCTCCTGTAGAAACACTTACAACATCATCATTACCACCACCATCAATAACTGTTGTATTTCTATCCTCACCTATCAAGTTAATAGATTTATCTACAAATATATTTTCATAATACGGTGATGAATCATAATAGACAAACACTGTATCACCATCACTAGCATTATCAATAGCCTCCTGAATACTACTGTAGTTGCCTATTCCACTACCACCAACATACAAGATATTGCTACCAGGATTGAACTCAATAAAAGATATATTATTCTCTTGTGAAACATGTATTTTTACAATAGTTCCTACCATAGATGGTATGATACATGCTCCAACAAACAATACTAAAATACCAATAACCAATCCTCTTCTAAACAATATTTTTTCCATTCTCCTTCCCCTTAAAAACTATGAATTTTACGAGATTCTAATAAAATATTTTAATATAAATATTTCCTTAACAAAATTTAGAAATAAATTTAGTATATTGATTTCATTTTTAACATTACGTAGTTTACATATATAAAAAACTGCTACCTAAAGAGAAAATATTCACAGTGTAAAATGAAAACAGGAATGTAATTCATAATAGATTTAAAAGGTTGTAAACTAAGCTTTTTTATCAAATCCCTCCAGTAGCTTGCCGAAATTTACACTCTCTTTTTTAATTGACCAATTTTTCTTTCAAGTTTAAGGATTTTTATTTTTATTTTTTCAACATGCTTCTCATATACTTTTTTGTGTTTTTCAAAAGCCTTATCTGTTATTTTCTTTTCCAAATGTTTTATTTCATTTTCTTTGAAATCTCTATGATACATTGCTCTTATTGAATTTAAATCCTTAATTTTATCATCGATTTTTTTCTTATCTACCATATTTAGCACCTAACATTTTTCATAACCAGATATAGTTTTTGATCATGTTATATTATTATTCTATTACGTAAGAATTTTAATCAACTTATAATAAGTATCAGCATCAGTTTTTTTAGGTTGAACTGCAAATTCTAAAGGCACAGTAACTGGATTTCCATTTTTTAAACTTACACAATGATCTGTTATACCATCTCTTAAAACATTTACAGCATAGTTCCCAAGACGAGCAGCCATAATTCTGTCTATAGAAGTTGGATGACCTCCTCGTTGGATATGACCAAGTACTGCAACACGTGTTTCTAAACCTGTTTTTTCTGTAATTATATTTGCAATATCATGACCTCTTGCTTTACCCTCTGCAACTATAATTATCCAACTTTCTTTTCCCTTAGAACGACCTATTTTAATTTCTTCACACATCCTATCAATATCAAAGTCTTTTTCTGGGATTAGAACTTCTTCACATCCACCTGCGAGAGCAACTTGCAAAGCAATATATCCACATTCATGACCCATAACTTCTACAACAAATATCCTTTCAAGACTAGTAGCTGTATCTCTAATTTTATCAAGTGCATCAAGAGCAACGTTAACCGCTGTATCAGCACCAATAGTCAAATCCACACCATTAACATCATTATCAATAGTAGCAGGAATACCTATTACGAGGATATTGTATTTACTTGAAAGAACATGACCCCCTCTTAAAGAACCATCACCACCAATTACAATTAAACCATCGATATTATGTTTCTTAATAGTTTTAACAGCTTTTTTTTGTTCAGATTCTAGAAGAAACCTATGAGAACGAGCAGTTTTAAGAATTGTTCCTCCTAAATTGATGATACCAGAAACAGAACTTCGATTTAAAGGGATAAATTTACCATCTATAAGACCGGCGAATCCTTTTAGTACACCAACAACTTCGATATTATAATTACATGCTGTTCTTACAACCGACCTTATCACAGCGTTTACACCAGCACAATCTCTTGTAACAATCGCTATCTTTTTCATAATCTCACCATTTAATTTTTTTTTAAATAATCTTTCCTTTATATGGAAATCTTACTTTTTTATCTCTAAGATTTATGATTAATTAATAACAGTATTATTTACTTGTTATATTATTTTATATTATAACCATTATAAACCCATAGATTAAATTTATTTTAGACACATTATATTTTTTTAAAATTAGTTTTGGAAGGTCTTGTTTATATACAAAAATAACTTAAAAACAAGTCAAAAAAGATTAAAAAAAAAACTAAAAACAATTTTAAAATCTTGAAATCGATTCAAATGTACGTTAATTAATCAAATCATCTCAGTGATTTTACTGAGCTAATTTTTATGAAATAGTGTTATACCATGGTTCCAAACAATTAATTTTATTAATTTTTAGGTATTTTTAAATTATTATTATATACCTAATAATATGTTTCAATTTTTATTAAAATACAGGCGTTAAATAATTATGACACGACAGAGAAAATCAAAACCAGAACTGAAACGGACTGTCATTTTTCCCCTATTATAAAAACATAAGAATTTTATTTTCTTAGATAATATTAAATTTTCATTTTTTTGAATGCATATGTCCCAATGAGAATCATAATGATAGTAAAAATACATACAATTACAAAATCCTCCGGAAGGAAAAACTGAGATTTTCCGATTAGAGCTCCCCTAATACCATCCACAGAATAAGTAATGGGATTTACAAAGATAAACGGTGCTAACCATGGAGGCAAATTACTTATGGGAAACAATGCTCCCGACAGAAAGAACAAGGGAAAGATAAGAAAACTCGTAATTAATTGGAACCCCTCTGGGCTCTCCATTTGAGAACCGATTATAAGACCAATGCTAACAAGTCCTACAGTTGTAACAAATAAAAATGCCATGGAAATGATAATAGAAATAATATTCAAATTAAGTCCAGTCATAATTCCAATTGAAGTAAAAATAAAACCAATTATTAGTAAGATTATAATTTGTATCAATGTATCCGTAGATCCTCCTAATATTTTTCCAACAAAAAGCGATGTTCTTCTGATAGGTGCAACTAATACTTCTTTCATGAAATCGATTTTTTTATCCCAAACGATATATACTCCAAAGAAAATAGAAGAAAACAGAGCTGTTTGAATAAGAATCCCAGGATAAATAAAGGTTTGATAATTAATATCCTTAAATGTTCCACTGAATGTAACTGCAGATCCCAGTCCACCTCCTATTATTAGAAGCCAAAGAATAGGATTTATTATTGATGAAATGACCCTTGATCGCTCTCTTAGGAAAACTTTGGCTTCTCTATACCATAGTGCATAAATTCCTTTAAATTCACTCATCTTCCCGATCTCATATTCATCGCTTTATCAGCCCAACTGCCTTCTGGTGAGCCTTCTCTAATTCCTCTCCCAGTATGATATAAGAATACATCATCTAGCGTAGGTGAACGAATTTCAACGGAGTCTATTTTTCCTGTAATCCTTAAAATTTCTTGTAGATGCTTGTTTGCATCTTCAACTGTTAAACACAATTCACTATCACATTTACTAACTTTCTTTACGTATTTCAAATTTTTATAAACTTCATCGTCAAGATTTTCAGCCTTCAATCGAATGATATCGCCACCCAAAATTTTTTTCAACTCTTTTGGAGTACCTAAAACAACAATTTTTCCACGATCAATTATTGCCAACCTGTTACAAAGTTTATCTGCTTCATCCATATAATGCGTTGTAATTATTATTGTTATGTTTTTTTCTTTTGCTAATTTTTCTATATATTTCCATATAACATCTCTTGATTGAGGATCTAATCCAAGAGTTGGCTCATCTAAAAATAAAACATGAGGATGATGCATAAGTCCTCTTGCTAATTCCAATCTTCTTCTCATACCACCAGAGTATTTTTTTACTCGATCATCTTTTCTATCAGTAAGATCAACAAGTTCAAGAACTTCTTTTATTCTTTGCTCTCTAAGATCATCTGGCATATCGTAAAGCCAGCCATGAAGCTTCAAATTCTCATAGCCCGTTAATATTTCATCAGAACTTGGATCTTGAAAAACTATTCCTATGGATTTTCTAACCTTATCGGGTTGTTTAATTATGTCAAAATTATTTATTGTTGCTGTTCCGGACGTTGGCTGCTTCAAAGTTGTAAGCATAAGAAGAGTGGTAGTTTTTCCAGCTCCATTAGGACCAAGGAGACCGAATATTTCACCTTCTTCTATTTGCAAGTTAAGTTTGTCTACAGCATTTAGATTATTATATCTTTTTGTTAAATTTTTTGTTTCTATTATGTACATGAAAATCACTATGAAATAAATATATTATATCTATTCTTCTTGCAAGATGACCCATATCGCAAATGGGTTATTAGAAATTTTGGAAAGATAGATTAATGAGGTTATCTTTATTTCGCTATATATTAATATATTTTCACAAAAAATGAGATATCTAAATTCTAATATTGAAAATTAAATCTGATTATTTGAATCCATAAATTATTTAGATAAATTATTGTTTATTAAATAAAAGGATTCTAAAAAATGAAAGACTCATTAAAAATTTGTGGATGGCAGATAAACCATCAGGAAAAACTTATTTATCAGGCTAATAAAGGCAATCCATTTATTTCTTTAAAATTCTTCAATTACCCTAATTATCGTCAAAATGTGTTAATCAATAGATTCCCTGCTCAATGTAGAATTAAAAGTAAGGGGTGTAATTCATTCTTTCTTTTTAATCATAAAGTTAGAACCAAAGGAGTTATACCTTTAGAAAGAACCATCACTGTAATTCCTAAAACCTCTTTTATTAATCCAGAAGATGATTGGGGTAAAATATCAGATTTCCCATTATTTCTTCCAGAAAAATATCAACAAAATTTAGAATATTGGTCTATAAAATCTGAATTAATCAATGATATTTCTAATCAACAGTGGTTTAAATATAATGAACTTTCAAAGTGGGTACAATCTGTAAGTCACTTTATAAAAAATATAATCAAACATCGTGAAAAACAAGAAAAAAGATTAGGCGCCCATCAGGCTATCTATATGGGTATAGGTGATTGTGATGAATTTACTGATTTATTAATTACAATTTCTAGAATAAGAGGTATTCCCTGTCGACGATTAACTGGATACTTTAAAAGTAATAAGGAATCTACCGGCGAAGCACATGCTTGGGGCGAAATTTTTTCTCCAAAAAAGGGATGGATTCCTATTGATATTGCCTTAAACAATATTGGGTATCATACAATAAATTATATAATCCTTAAAATTGAAGAATTCAATTCTTCTCTTTCCGATTATCAGATTCAAGTAAAACATACTAGCACTGTTCATTATAAATGGGAGATTCCGAATCCAATTTTTTCTCCTATATATTAAAAATATAAGTAAAATATTTTTGTTTTTTTATGAATTTAAAGTTTTTAAAAAATAAATTTCATAAATTTAATTTTTTTTTATCTTTTTATGATCTGCAGTAACTTAATCCAAGAAACGCTTAATAATCCTGCAATTACAATTATTAAGAAATCTTCAATATTTATTGTCGAAAAGTGGAATAGTTCTCTAAGAACAGGTACTAAAAGAACAAGAACTAGACTTAGTAGTGATCCACAGATAACTAACCACATGGCTTTGTTATTATTTTTTATTATACTTTTAGCTTGTCTTGACCAAGAAAGATTTACTATAATCAACATTAAATTAGCAATTACCAAGGTTGCAAATGCGAGAGTTCGGACCTCCGTTTCATTTTTGTTACCAAAATATAATCCCCATAAAAAAACAATAGAAACTGCTAAAAAAACACTAATTCCCTGAACAAAACTAAATAAAAAATTTTTTTTCCCAAATAGACGATCTTGTAACTTTCGAGGAGGTCTATCCATTATGTTTTTTTCTTCGGGTTCTGCTTCAAAAACTGTTGAACATGCTGGATCTATAATCAACTCAAGAAACGCAATATGCGCAGGTAATAAAACTAATGGCAACTTAAGAACAATTGGAAGAAGCGCCATACCAGCAATAGGCACGTGAACAGCAAAAATATAGCTTATTGATTTTTTTAAGTTATCAAAGATTTTCCGTCCCATCTTTACAGCTTCAACAATAGATGAAAAATCATCATTTAATAATACAAGAGCAGATGATTCACGAGCAACATCTGTACCTCTTTCACCCATTGCAATACCAATATGAGCAGATTTTAAGGCTGGGGAATCATTTACTCCATCACCAGTCATTGCAACTATTTCCCCATTTGCTTTAAGTGCATCAACAATTGCTAGTTTTTGTTCAGGTATCACACGTGCAAATATATTAACCGACTTTATCTTTTCTTGAAGCTCAACTTTGCTCATAGCACTTAACTCTGAGCCCTTAATATATTTTTCAGGATTTTTTAGACCAATTTCTCGTGCAATATTTTGCGCGGTTCCTGGATAATCTCCAGTTATCATTATTACTCGCATTCCAGCATTATAACATTCTTTTAAGGCTTGAGCAACTGTTGGTCGAACTGGATCTATAAAACCAAGTAATCCAACAAACTCAAACTCGAAATCATGTTGTTTTTCAGGTAATATTTCTTCTTTAAAATTTGCTTTTGCCACTCCAAGAACTCGTAATCCTTTTTCTGCCAATATTTGCACTTGATGTAATATCTCTTTTTTTTGTTGATTATTAAGATGACATAAATCTGCAATTGCTTCAGGAGATCCTTTTGCTGAAATTACATATCGATGTTTGTCATATGATTCCCAGACGTTTGAAATAGCAAGAAGATTTTTTGAAAGAGGATATTCACGAATAATTTGCCAGTGGTGATGGATATGTTCTGTATCTGATAGATATTTTTCTGTCATATTTTTTATTTCTTTTTCAATGGGATCAAAAGGATCTTTTTGACTAGCTAAATATCCAAACTCAAATAAATCATGAAAAATCTCAGGTAATTCATTTTTCCTATTTATTTCGATATCATAGTATTTACTTTTTGAAAATACTGCTTTTAAAATCATCTTATTCATAGTTAATGTTCCTGTTTTATCCACGCAAAGCACAGTAGCAGAACCAAGCATTTCTATAGCAGCTGGAGTTCTAGTTAAAACTTGTTTTTTAGACATCCGCCAAGCACCTAAACTTAAGAAAATTAATAAAACAACAGGAAATTCTTCAGGGAGTAATGCCATACTAAGACTTAAGCCAGCAAAAAAGCCTTCTGCCCAATTACCTCTAGTAAATCCATATATAATAATAACAAGTGCGCACAAAATCGTTCCCCCTATTGCAACATTTTTGACTAAATGCGATGTTTCTTTCTTAATTAATGTTTCTTCTTGTGTAATACTTTGAAGTGATTTACCTATTTTACCCATCTCTGTTTGTGCACCAATATATTTTACAAGGGCAAATCCTTGTCCTTGTACAACTAATGTACCAGAATAGACAAAAGGTAGGTCGTCTCCTCCTGGTTGTTTAGATTTTTTTAAACCATCCCATTCACATTTTCTTACCGCAAGCGATTCCCCAGTTAAAAGTGATTCATCCACAAGGAGGTTTGAACAAAATAAAACAACACCATCTGCAGGGACACGATCACCTTCTCTTAAAATAATTATATCCTCCCGTACAACTTCTCTTCCAGGGATTCTTCTTTGTTTTCCATCCCGTATAACAAGAGCTCTAGGACTTGATAAGTTTCTTAATGCATCTAATGCTCTCTCGGTTTTTCTTTGTTGATAAAGAGTTATACCAATAACTACGAAGACAAAAAACAGAAGCATCAAAGCATCTTGTTCTTCTCCTAAAAATAAATATATTAAACCAGCACCTAATAAAAGTAACAACATAGGTTCGATAATTACATGAAAAAGAATAACTAGGATGTGACGTTTTCTTTGCGATGGAAGCTCGTTAAATCCTTCCTCATGTAATCTTTTTAAAGCTTCTTCTTCAGAAAGACCACTTATTGTTTCTATTGATTGATTAGATATATTCTTGGTATCCCTTTTTACTGTATAGGACCTACCTCGATTAGATAATTTCATTAAAAACAGTGATATGTTTCCCCGATATAGGGTTTTTTATTATATAAAGAAAAATGCAATTATTATGATCATATAAACACTGATTATCTGAGCTCCTTCTAACCAGTTGCATCTTCCATCAGCAGAAAGATAGTTAATTATCATAACAGCTAATACCAAGGCTACTATCTGAAATAATGAAAACTCTAGTGTAAAACCATAGTTGAATATTTGACTTATGACCATTAAAATTGGAACGACAAACAAAGCAATCTGTATAGCACTACTAAGTCCTATTTCAATGGAAACATCTAATTTATTTTTTAAAGCAAAATGGATCGCTGTTGAATTTTCTGCAATGTTAGTTATAATTGCAATGATAATAATGCCGATGAATGTTTGTGTTATACCTATTGTTACAGCTGCTTCTTCAATTGCAGCTACTAAAAATTCCGCTTCTATTGCAACGACAATAACTGTTATTAAAAGAATTAATGCAGATAATTTTATTGTCATAGTTGGTCTTTCTTGTGTATCTCTGATTTCATCACTTGCATCAAATAAATCTCTATGAGTTTTCAAAGAAAATACTAAACCCGCGATATAAATAATAGCCATTACAATAGCAACTGCTGTGCTTAAAATACCGATATTTTCATATCCTCTGGGATTAGCAAACAAATATACACTAGGAACTGCTAAACCTGCAACAACGATTATAAGCATAGTTGAAGAAACTGCTACAGTTGTATTATTGAAAGTTTGATGTTTATAACGTAATCCACCAAATAATAAACTTAAACCAACAAGCAACAATAGATTCCCAAGAATACTTCCTATCATAGAGGCTTGCACCAAAGAAATAAGACCGTTTTGCAGAGCAATGATTGCTATGATTAGTTCTATAAAATTGCCAAATGTAGCTGAAATAAATCCACTTACAGTCGGATTTGCCTGAATTACAATTTCTTTTGTACAATAACCCATTATTCTGGCAAGTGGAATAACAGCAAGTATCGAAGTAATAAAAGTCAAGGTTTTATCTGTTGTAAATATAGCAAAATAATAACTAATTGGTATAAATATGAGTAACCAATAATATACTTTTCCTATTCTCATCATTTTGGCAATATCATTAAGGACACCAAGAGATTGATAGTTCCTCTGCACTTTCCAACGTTTAACAACCATGCAATTTGTAATCTTGAAACTATGTCTATAAATGTTTCGTATTATTAGCTAAATTTGTAAAAGGTAAAATTCAAAAACATTGAATTGTTCTTCGAAAGAAACTATAACAGATATAATAAATAAAAAAATAAGTGAGGATGAATTTTGAATCAAGAAGAAGATTATGGCTCCATCAAAAAAAAAAGAGCTTACTATTTTTCGAGAAAAGCAAGCTGTATGTTTTTTTGCTATACTGGGTGCTGGTCTGCTCTTTTTATGGATTATTTCAAGAGTACTAACTCCTGATCAATGGGACTGGTACTGGAAACTTACTATAATATATTTTATTCCACCTGCAGGTAAAGAAACTGTTATACCTGCTGGTTTAGGTCTTGCAAGTTCTATTGGTATTGGTGTACCCCTACCAACCTTCATATGGGGTTTAAGTATCTGGGTATTTGATATTCTTGCATGTTTAGCTATAATAACAAACTGGTGGCTACTTGAGCTTTTAATAAATTTGATTCCTGCGTTTCCTTTCATTGGTATTAGATTGAAAAAAAAACCAAGGATATACAAAACAAAGGTTTCTCTAAAAATATGGACCAATGGTTTACATAAAAAAACAAGAGATTTGGAAGCAAAAAAATATGGTAAAATTTTACCCTTTGCTTTGTTTATTTTTATGTTCATTCCATTCCAAGGTACTGGTGCAATGTCCACAACAATAATTGGTACATGGTTAGGTCTGCGAAGAAAAGAAACCATTTTAATAGTCGCTTTCGGCGCTTTTTTTTCAATAATATTTATGATTTTAATCTCGCTTGGTATCTTAAAAATTTGGGGTTAAGATTAAAAATATATCAGAATTAACCTCATGATATAACTGGAACATTAAATCTATTTTTTTCTGATCTTAAATTAATTATAAGATTCTCTCCAAATATTGCTCTAATAATAGTTGTAAGTAAGGAAAAAAATATAATAATTACCCAAATATATAGATCATAAATTGGAGTAGTTGTAAAAAGTGTATTTAAAGCAGGAATATAAATAATACCAAGAATCATTAGTAAGGTACAGACAAAAATTGCTTTTAATAAAAGATTTTTTCTTTTAAACTTTTCAAATACATTTCCTTCTCTTAAAATAAATACATAAATTTGGGGAGAAAGAAGTGTAATTGCAAAAGATACAGTTCTAGCTAATATTTCAGATCCTGTATATTTATATGTTAAAATATATCCAGCTGCTATAGATAAACCAAATATTATTCCATCAATAATCATTATAATTCTTTGTTTTCTATTAATAATAGGTTCAGATAATTTTGATGGTTTTCGCTTCATAATATTTTTATCAGCAGAATCTGTACTGATACCTACTCCTGGGAAACTCTCCATTACTACATTTGACCATAAAAGTTGCAAGGGAAGAAGTGGAACTGGATATCCTAATAAAGGTGTTATTATAACACCGATTACTTTTCCAATGTTATTGGTTAGAAGGTATTGAATAAGTTTTTTTAAGTTTTGATACACCTTCCTGCCTTCCTCAACTCCTTTTACAATTGTAGAAAAATTATCATCAGTAAGAATTATATTTGCTGCTTCTTGAGAAACTTGGGTTCCAGCTCTACCCATAGCAATACCAACATCAGCCTTTTTTAATGCAGGTGCATCGTTTACACCATCTCCTGTCATTGCTACAATATGATTTTTCTCTCTCAACTTATCGATAATCTTTAGTTTATCTAAAGGAGCAACCCGGGAATAAACACGTAGATGTTCAACATGTTTACCGAACTCCTCATCTTTCATTTTTTCTAGATCTCTACCTTCAATTGCTTGGTCGATATCTGTAGCTATTCCTACACTTTCTGCTATTGAAAAACCAGTTTTTTTACTATCTCCGGTTATCATCACCACATTGATGTTTGCTTCATTAGTTTCTTTTATCATCTGCTTTACTTCATCCTTTGGAGGGTCATATATTGCTGCTGTTGCTAAAAAGGTAAAACCATTTAAATTATTAATATCAATATTTTTTATATCACTAACATTTTCTTTTTTAATAAAACCAATTAGGCGGAAACCTTTTTCTGATCTTGTGGATAATTCTTTTAGTATATAGGATTGATGATGTTTATCTAGAGGATGTGTTTTTCCATCAGTATAAAATGAATCACAAAATGATAATATCTTTTCGGGTGCACCTTTAATATAAATATCTTTTTTGCCAGAAATTTCCTCTGTTAAAATAGCAGAAAACATTAGATCCGATGAAAATGGGATACAATCTATGATTTTGTAACTATCAAATTGTTCAGGTTTAAATCCATTTAAAATAGATGCTTTTATCAATGCAATTTCTGTTGGATCACCAATTTCTTTTACTACATTTCCATCTTGTTCAACGACTTTAGCAGTAGAACATTTTATAGAAGTTAAAAAAATATCATGTAAAAAAAGAGATTTACCTTCTGCAATCATTTTAAAAATATCAGCCATTACGTGAAATTTATTACCTATGAAAAACTCTTTAACAGTCATATCATGTTTTGTGATAGTTCCTGTTTTATCTGTGCATATATAATCAACATTTCCTAGGGTTTCAACAGAAGATAATTGTTTTACAATTACTGAGTTTTTTGCAAGTCTTTCCATAGCAAGTGATAAAGCAATCGTCATTGATGCAGGTAATCCTTCTGGAAATACAGCGACCATGATGCTGATTGCTAGTAAAACAGAAAAACCTATATCATAACCTCTTACCAAACCCAGTCCTAAAACTAGAACAAGAGAGAGTATTGCAAGGCCAACTAATGCCTTTACTTCGCGGTCCATTTTTTTTTGTAAAGGTGTTCGCTCTTCTTTTGTTTCCTGTATTTTTTTTGCTATTTTTCCAATCTCAGTTAAACTTCCTGTTTTAACAACTAGAGCTTTTCCATGACCATTTAGAATTTTACTTCCTGCAAAAACTATGTTTTTCATTTCATAAAGTCTTAGATCTTTTTCATGCAAAGTTTTGTTAGTTTTTTTAATAGGTTGACTTTCCCCAGTTAAATGAGCCTCATCAACAAGTAAATCCATCGATTCAATAACACGTGCATCAGTGGGTATTATGTCACCTGATTCAAAGACTACTATATCTCCTGGAACTAGATACTTTGCGGCAATTACTTCAATATTTCCGTTTCGAATAACTTTAGATTGAGGCGAAAGAATTTTTTTAAGTTCTTCAGCTGCTTTTTCTGCTTTTCCTTCCTGTACTAAGCTAATAACTGTGTTAATTATGACGACGCCAAGAATAGCAATAGCTTCTAGAAGATCATTTATGATAAAAAAGGAAAGCAGAGATGCAACAATTAGAATCAATGCCATTGGTTCAATAAGGGCTCCTATAATTTTTCTTAAAATTGATTTTTTCTTTTCTTTAGCAATTTCATTTAGTCCATAGATTTTTAATTTTTCTTCAGCCTGTTTATCTGTTAAGCCGTTAGTAAAGGTATTAAATTTTTTTAATAAATCTTCAATAGTAAAGGAATAAAAATCTTCTTGCAAAGAGACTAATTTTTCTGAGTCTGTCTGAGGCATGTTTTAGACTTGAATTTATTATCCTTTTATCTAGTTTTCATTTTTCTATTAAAAGCTGATAAATATATAAAAAAAAGGTTTATATTACCAACTATATATGAAAAAAATAAAAATGAATATTTTACTTAAATTTTTTCTAGAAGTTTTTTGGTCTTAATATATTTTTTGTTTCTAATTTTCCTTCTCTAGCAAGCCACCCTAACGCTGCAAAAACATCTTTTTCGTTCATTTGTCCCATCTGCATTAAAATCTTTCCAGCGACTGTCATATCTATTTCTTTTTGGTTACAAAGTACAATCCAAATTCTTCCTGCTTTTTCTCCTATTATATCTGTTAGGTTTGTTTCACCGAGTTTATACAAAAATACGTCTTTTCTTACTTTATTTTCTCTTGCAAGCCATCCAATTGCAGCATACAATGCATTTTCATTAAGCATAGTTGTATTCATAAGTTTAGCTTCTGAGAGTGGACCATAGTTATTTAGTGTACTCCATACCTTTCCAGCATTACGACCAAATTCATCAACTATATTTGTTGTCATTCCCATCACCTCCAATATTATTATAGAGGTTATATTGTAAAAGAAGTTTATATATATTACTGAATACAGAATTGATTTTATTATAAGATATAAATATCAATTTAAAATAGTTATTTTAATCAGCTGTTTTTAAATAGTCCAATAACAGCTAGTATAAATGCAAAAATCTCAATTATTGTTAAAAGTAAAATAGTTGCAGTAAGTTCATCACAAGTTAATACAGCAACAAACGATCCTCGAAGTATAAAGTTAAGTATAAGCATAACTCCCCAAATCCCTATTCCTAATGTTATTAGTGTTTTGTTCATAATATCCCTCTTTTTACAGACTACAAATTTATTTATTAAGTTTTTTTAGAATAAACTCTCACCAGTTATTAATAACTAATTCTTAAATTTTTCATTGTAGTTAAAATTTTTATTTAAACCAAAAAAAAACCTAAAATTATAAGTATTACACCTGTTAAATAAATTAAAAGAGTTTTTGGTGTGGTGTGCTTCCATGTTGGAACACTTTGATTTATAATAAAATTAGAGCACACTATTATAAAACCAATAATGGAAATAATAGGAATAGTAATTATAATTAAACCTGATAACTCATAAATAATTGGAGTAAAAAGACCTAAAACTACTATTGCGAATATATAAATGGCAATTGCTCCTTCTTTTGTACGATATTTACCAGCGCTAATAAAACCAGTTGGGGTAATTCTATAGATCAAACTAGAAATAAAAGAAACTAAAATTCCTGTTAAAATTAATTTACTTTGATCAATTAAGAAATCTGGGACGTACATATTTAACAAATTTCAATTCAATTTTTAAATTTAATGATTTAATTTTTAAAAAGAAAAAAGAAAAGATATTTTTAAATATCCATTAACTACCTAAAGGAACCCAGCTAGTAAAAACTGTGAATCCTGATACTGTTAAATCTGAATACCAGCCAGTACCTGTTTTTGTTCCGAACCAATAACCAAGAAGTCCAAACATAAAACCTACGTATTCACCCGGATCAGTAGATTGTTTTAATAAACCTGTTGTTTCTATTCCATTATCAGTAATACCTTTGTGAAAACTAACAATATCAAATCCAACAAGATTGATGAAGGTGTTTAAACCAAATACAAAGGTTATCCCGCTTTTTAATTCAAAGTTTATTGCACATATTGCATTAATAATTACATTATCTGGTAAAGGATTTCTTGGGGTTCTATAATGTTTACCTTCAAAGGCATTCATTGCTTTGTCTTCAAGAATATCATATGTCATATCATAAGAAATCAAATCATATTGTTTAAGTAAAGCAAACTGAGCATTAAATGATTCTTCAATTGAAGAGCTTGTTGTTCTAATTACTTTCATTTGACTGCGTAAACTATTCCACTCATAATCAGTAAATACTATTACTTTTTTTACTGGTTTTTTACCTGTAAGATCCCAAAAATATACTGTTACATGTTCTGGATCACCTGCTTCAATAATACTTCCAATTGCTGGAGATATTGTAAGCCCAGCTAAAAGAAGTACAATTATACAAAACAATACTCCCCGTTTTATCATGCTATTCACCAGATTATAATTGAATGATATCTACTTATATATTTCGAAATATAAAAATAATAGATTTAGAAAATATCACTTTGTAAGTTTTATTATTGCTTCAGCTATATCCCCTTTTGTTTCTTCAAGAGCTTTTTTAACTTCTTGAGCACTTTTACCAGTTTGTTTGGCAACTAGTTCTATATCTTCTTTTGGTATTTCTTCTTTCCTTTCAACAATACGTGGTTTACCTACTATCTGATAGGTTCTTTGCCCTTGAGCATCCATCAAAGTGACTTCTGCCTCATCAAAAATATATTCATTTTTATCAGTTTGAATTATTACTTTTTGTACATTTTCAATTTCTTTAACATTAATTCCAAGTCTTTTCATCATCTGGTTCATCTGTCTAGGATTAATTCGTCCAGGCATCATACAAGGTTTCCTCCAATAAATTCCCTTTTTCGAAGCATATATAGATTACTTATTGTTTAACATTTTGGTATGATATCCGGAACAGAAATAAAGGTTCTTGATAAAAATGCAGAATATCATGGTGTCCCAACTTCCATATTAATGGAAAATGCTGGAAAAGGGGTTGCAGATTTTATTAAAAAAAAAATAAAGCCAAAAGTTGAAGATATAATAATTTTTTGTGGAACGGGTAATAATGGTGGAGATGGTTTTGTAGCAGCAAGGTACCTTGCAGAAAATTACAATGTAACAATTTTTTTAATTGGTAAAGAAAATGATATTAAAACAGAAATATCAAAAAATAATTTTAAAAAATTAAAAAAAATGGAAATCAAAATTTATGATATAAATTCATTAAAACTGGTAGATAAAATTCTTTCAAAAAATAATATTATTATAGACTCAATTCTTGGTATTGGATTAGAAGGTAATCTAAGAGAACCTTACCTAAGCCTGGTAAATAAAATAAATAAGGCTAAAAAAATAATTGTTTCAGTAGACGTTCCAACTGGACTTGGATGTGATTTTGCTGTAAAGCCTAATTATACTATTACTTTCCATGATGTTAAATTAGGTATAAATGAAAAAAATAGTGGGAAAATCATTGTTGTTGATATAGGAATACCAAAAAAGGCTGTTGATTATGTTGGTCCAGGGGAGTTGGTAACATATTATCCAATACCAAAAGAAGATTCACACAAAGGTGACAATGGTAGAGTTTTGGTTGTCGGTGGTGGTCCTTACATTGGTGCTCCAGCAATGTCAGGGCTTGCTGCATTACGCACAGGTTCAGATTTAGTTTTTATTGTTACACCAAAAAAAGCAGCGAGAGCTATAACATCATTTTCCCCTCTTTGGATAACACCTGAAAGACTTGCAAAAGAAAGTGCTAGGCTTTCACCGAATCTTATTGTTGGGGAGTTAAATAATGAGGATTTACTTGTTTTGGATGATGTTGAGATTATTGAGGATTATATTCCAAAGGTTGATACTGTTGTTATAGGTCCTGGTTTAGGATCAGAGAAAACAACCAAGGATGCTATAGAAAAAATTATTTTAAAATGTGCAAAAAGAAGCAAGAAATTAGTAATTGATGCAGATGCAATACAAGTTGTTGGTAAAAAACCTTGGATTGTAAAATACACAGATACAGTTATAACTCCTCATGCTGGAGAGTTCAAAGAACTTACAAATGTGAAATTAGATGATAATTTGGGACATAGAAAGAAAAAGGTTGAGGAATGGGCTAAAAAGTTAGGTGCCACAATTCTGTTTAAAGGCCCAACAGATATAATTAGTGATGGAAAACAAACAAAGCTAAATAATATACATAATCCGGCTATGACGGTGGGAGGAACAGGAGATGTGCTAGCTGGTATAGTTGGTAGTTTATTATCTAAAGAGGTTGAATCTTTTAATGGGGCTAGAATAGGTGCTTTTTTAAATGGTTCCGCTGGTAATGCTGCATTTGAAAAAAAGTCTTACGGTTTAATTGCAACAGATATTATAGAAGAAATACCAAATATTCTAAAAAAGTATTTATAAATAAAAAAAATATTTTATTTTAATTTATTAAAAATATGTTGAGACTAAAAAATTATGAGGTTAATAGAATTTCAACCAATTCTTAATGAACCAGCACTTTTCATTAAGGAAAAAGAAATTTTAGTACTAGCAGACTTACATATAGGAATAGAAAGCGAGCTAAGCGAAAAAGGAATAAACACTTTTTCCCAAACCAAAAAAATGATAAACCATTTTTTTTCACTCTGTAAAAAATACAAACCAAAAGAAATAGTTTTGGTAGGTGATATAAAACATAATATTCCCTCGTCAACAATACAAGAAAGAAAGGATGTAAAAAAATTCCTTGAAGAATTACAATCTTTTGGATTAATTCACATTATTCCAGGTAACCATGATGGGAATATAAAAAAAATATCACCGGATAATATATTAATTCATCCATCAGATGGTTTTATTATTGAAAACATAGCTTTTGTACATGGTCATAGATGGCCTAGTGAAGAAATTATGATGTGTGAACAGATTGTAATTGGACATACACATCCAACTATTATGTTTACTGATAGACTTGGATATAAAACATTTGAGCCTTGTTGGGTAAAAGGTTATTTTGATAAAAATAAACTTAAAGAAAAATATCCTAATTCTACTAATCCCCAAATTCTTGTAATACCTGCTTTTAATCCATTATGTGGAGGTATTGCTGCTAATAAAGAAGGTATTACCGGGCCTTTGGGTAAAATAATAGAAATTGATAACGCCCAGATTTTTTTAATTGATGGAACTTACTTAGGAAAAATAAAAGATATTAAGTAATCAGGTTAAGCTTAAATAGCCCGTTTTTAATTACGGCAATAAACCGCTTAACCAGATGTGATGAATCATGGAGTTTGAATTATCAGAACCAATAAAAAAAATTTTAACAGCATTTCTACTATTAATATTACCTTTATTAATAATTCTTTTAGGAGTTATTTTTAATATTTATAATGCATGGTTTTACATTTTAGCAGCTACATGGTTTGGCTCTGGAGTAATATTTTTTGGAGCGGTTAGTTAATCTTTAATTTTTTTATACTAAAGAAAATACTAAATATTAGATAATATTGCACTCAAATGGTATGGAATCAGTTTTTTTAATGCTAAATCCAAAAATTCAAAATTTACTTAGTTCAAGAAATATTAATGAGCCAACTGAACCTCAGACAATATCAATCCCACCGATTCTAAAGGGTAGAAATGTTCTTTTAATTGCTCCAACTGGACTAGGTAAAACAGAATCCGCGCTTTTACCGATATTTCATAATTTTTTAAATTTAAGAAAAAATATAGATTTTGAAAAAGAGGGTAAAGGTATTTCAATTCTATATATCACTCCTTTAAGAGCTTTGAATAGAGACATGCTAAAAAGAACAATAGACTGGGGGAAAGTGCTAGGAATTGATATAGCAGTTAGACATGGAGATACATCTCAGAGTGAACGTGCTCGTCAAGCAAAAAATCCACCAGATATGCTTATTACGACACCTGAGACTTTTCAGATTTTATTTGTTGGTAAACGTTTAAAAAAATATTTAGAGAATGTTAGATGGGTTATTGTTGATGAGATACATGAAATGGCAGGTGATGAAAGAGGGGCGCAATTATCTGTAGCATTAGAAAGATTACATGAATTAACTATTGACAAAGGTATTGTTTTTCAAAGAATCGGCTTATCGGCAACTGTAGGTTCACAAGAGGAGGTTGCTAAATATCTTGGTGGTTTTGAAGATGGTAAATTCCGAGATGTCACAATTTTGAATATAGATGTTACAAAACATATAGAAATTAAGGTAGAATTTCCAAACGTAAAAGAAAGCGATTATACAAATGCTAATTTACTTACTATTGAGCCTACTTCTTTTGCTTCTTTAAGAAGATGCAAAGAGCTAATTGATGATCATATTTCATCTCTATTATTTATTAACACACGTGATGGTGCTGAGATTTTGGCATCTAGATTTCATCAATGGGTTGAGAATTTTCCTATAGAGGTACATCATGGCTCTCTTTCAAAAGCTGCAAGAATAGAATCAGAGGATAATTTTAAAAATGGTAAATTAAAATCATTGATTTGTACATCTTCACTTGAGCTTGGTATAGATGTTGGTAATACAGATTTTGTTATACAGTATAATTCCCCTAGAGAAGTAAAAAGAATAATACAAAGAGTTGGCAGATCTGGTCATAGTATAGGTAAAACCTCAAAAGGGGTAATAATTGCAACTACCCCTGAAGAATTAGCAGAAAGTCTTGTTATAGCTAGAAGAGCCTTAAAAGGTGAAATTGAATCATTAAAGGTTAGACAAAACCCGTTTTCTGTTCTGACTAATCAGATTATATCTATTGTTCTAGAATATGGTAAAATAAATTCTAAAAAAATATATAGCATAATTTGTAGATCTTATCCTTTTTATAAACTTAAAAAAGAGATATTTATAAAAATTCTTGAGCAATTAAAAAATCAACGTAGCATATGGATAGAAGAAGAATACGTTATTAAACGCACTAATTCAAGAAATTATTTCCTTGAGAATATCTCTATGATACCAGATGAAAAATCATATTTTGTAGTAGATATTAGTACTAGACGAATAATTGGAAAACTTGATGAAAGTTTTGTTTTAAATTATAGTTTTGAAGATGCAAAATTTATCCTAAGGGGAAGACCCTGGAGTATAGTAAAAATAGAAGAAGATGAAATACTAGTATCTCAATCAAAAGAAATTGGTGTTGCACCATCTTGGTCTGGTGAAGATATACCTGTACCATTTGAAGTTGCTATGGAAGTTGGCAGATTAAGAACTCTTAGTGCAGATGAAATTACAATAAATAAATACCCATGCGAAAGAGATACATATAATAAATTTAAGCAATTAATTGAAAATCAAAAAAGACAAGGATTTATTTTACCAGATGATGAAACAATAACAATTGATGTAGAGGAAAAAACTGTAGTTATAAACGCATGTTTTGGGACAAAAGTTAATGAAACACTTGGCAGACTTATTTCTGCTATTCTTGCCCAATCAATAGGTGAAAGCGTTGGAATAAGTAGCGATGCATACAGAATAACTCTAGAACTACCATCTAGGATTAATATTAATAAAATTAAGGATATATTATTAAAAACAAAACCGGAAACATTATGGTATTTACTAAATACTATTTTAAAAAATTCAACTTATATAAGATGGCAACTTGTACATGTTGCTAGAAAATTTGGTGCCATTAAGAAAGATTTTGATTTTAAAAATATTGGTGCAAAGAAGTTGTTTACACTTTTTGAAAATTCACTTATATTAGATGAGGCAATTGATAAAATCATTTGGGATAGAATGGATGTTGAAAATACACAAAAAATTTTAAAAGACATTCAAGAAGAAAGAATAAAAATTCAAATCCAAGGGCTTTCTCCAATTTCTCTTGCAGGTCTTGAAACAATTAGAGGTTTAATGGTTCCACAGCGAGCAGATAGATCTATTTTAATGGCTCTTAAAAAACGTTTAGAAGATGTTGATATTATTTTAGTATGTGTCAATTGTAATAAAACATGGAATACAGTTGTTAAAAGAGTTGATGATAAACCGAAATGTCCAAACTGTGGAGCAATAAAAATTGCTGTTTTAGGAAGACGAACAAAAGATTTAGCAAAATTATTAACAAAAAAACAAAGAATAAAAGAAGAGGAAAAAGAGCTTAAAAGATTACATAAAAATGCAAGTCTTGTCCTAAGTTATGGTAAACCAGCAATAATAGCACTAGTTGGAAGAGGTATAGGTCCAGATACCGCAGTTAGGATTTTAAGAAAATATAATGTTTCACAGCTTTTAAAATCTGAAGAACTTCAAATAAAATTCCTAAGAGACATACTTAAAGCTGAATTAACTTATGCTAGAACAAGGGGATTTTGGGACAACTATTAATTTTTATGTTTAGATAATACAAAACATTTTTTACAATAAGTTTTAATAATGTAATTATGTATTGATAGATTAAATTAAAGAGTGTTATGTGGATGCCTCAATTGGAGAACAAAGAGATATTTAAATCTCTATTAAAATCAACAATTAATGTAATTAGTAGAAGAACATCTGATGCTTACGCTAATGTGGTGATTAGTAATTCAGTAAAAAAACTATCTAAAAAATATAATTTTTTACATTTTGTTGAAATAAAAGAAACTGAATATCATGAGCTTTACGATGTTATTAATATTGAACAAGGAATTAACAATGTTGACATAGGACAAATTGGTTTAGCACTAAAAGATTTTATACAAGAAATTATAAAAGTAATGGGTAAAAGTGCTGGATACTATTTTATACGTGAAATAAAAGAATCATTATCTTTTGAATATGAAAAAATAATTAAAGAAATTGGTGTTGATTTAGATTATTTGCAATTCCAGTTTATCACAGAAAAAAAAGAAGCTTTTAAATTTGAAATTAAAAATGATGATATTCTTAAATATTTATTTATGACCTTGTATGAATTTTTAGATAGAGAAATTGGTCGCGATTCTGCATATAAAAATTTAGATGAGGTTGTCACACGATTTCAAACTGAATATGAATGTTTAAATTATGTTAAAATTAATGATGTTAGGGTTCTTGTTGGTGTTGATTCAGTTAATGTGAATATGGATGTAAATAAAACAGAATCTAGCATGGTGGGTGCGGCTATCCAAAAATGTATACAAGAACTAAACAACAATTTTGTTGAAAAAGGTTTTATTTCTTTTATGGAAAAATTTAGAGAAATTTTGAATGCTGATTATATATTTAAAATAGAAAGCCTTGGTGTTAATTTAAATGTAATACAGTATGGTCATGTTTTGGTTATTAAGCATGTTTTTAAGGCTTTGATTGATATACTAAGCAGTTATAGTTCTGAAAATTATACTGTACTTCTTATAAAAAATACCCTAAAAAAATTTGAAAATAATTTTATGTATTTTGATCTTGTGAAAATAGATGATATGCATATTACTGATGGTTTAAATGCAATACATGTTTCTTCAGAAATTGAATCTATGAGAGCCTCTGAAATAGGTAAGGGTCTACAAAAAATTATTGAAGAAATCACTATGTCTTTAGGTGAGGAAGCAGGTAAAAATTTCCTTGACGATTTTAAAAAACGTCTTGGAAAGGCATATATTTTAAAAATAGAAGACATGGGCGTTAACCTTCATATGATAGAATTAAGACAAAATTTGTTATGGTAGTTTTTTTAAAAATTTATTTTATATCGTTATTAAACGATAAATAAATCGGCAATTATAAATATACATTTTGCTCTCCCCCTTTTGGGATATTTATGGAAAATATAGGTATAATTAGTTACGGAGCATATGTTCCAAGACTTAGAATAAAGTCCTCAGATATAGCAAAAGCATGGGGCAAAGATCCACAGACAATTACCGGTGGCTTAGGTATAATAGAAAAATCAGTACCAGCATTAGATCAAGATGTTGCAACAATCAGTGTTGAAGCAGCAAGAGCTGCTCTTGCTAGATGCATTATTAATCCTCAGGATATAGGAGCTATTTATGTAGGAAGTGAATCTCATCCTTATGCAGTAAAACCAACTGGAACGATTGTAGCTGAAGCAATTGGAGCAACACCAAATTTAATGGTTGCTGATTATGAGTTTGCTTGTAAAGCAGGAACCGCTGCTATTCAGACATGTATGGCGCTTGTTAAGTCTAATATGATAAAATATGGCCTAGCAATAGGTTCTGATACATCGCAAGCAGCTCCAGGTGATGCACTTGAGTATGCTGCTAGTGCTGGTGGAGCAGCATTTGTTATAGGAAAAGAAAAAGTAATTGCTACAATTAATGAAACATGTTCATTTACAACAGATACACCAGATTTTTGGCGAAGAGAAGGTAGTAAATATCCTGCTCATGGAGGACGTTTTACTGGTTCACCAGCATATTTTAAGCATATAACTGAATGCTCAAAAAGACTAATGGAAAAAATCGGCACAAAACCAGCGGATTATAATTACGTGGTTTTCCATCAACCGAATGGAAAATTCCCTACAAGGGTTGCTGGTATGCTTGGTTTTACACCTGAACAGGTTAAACAAGGTTTATTATGTCCTTATATTGGAAACACATATTCCGGTGCTTCTATGGTCGGACTTGCGTCTGTTTTGGATGTAGCAAAACCTGGTAATAGAATATTTGTTACTAGTTATGGATCAGGTGCTGGCAGTGATTCGTTTGATATAACTGTCACAGAACAAATTAATGAACTACATAAAAATAAGGCACCTTTAGTTTCTCAATTAATTGCTGATAAAGAATACATAGATTACGCAACTTATGCAAAATATAGAGATTTATTATATATGGAGTGATAAAAATGAGAGATGTAGCTGTTATTGGAATTGGAGTTACAAAATTTGGTGAACTATGGGATAAGTCATTTCGTAATTTAATTGCAGAAGCCGGAGCTAAAGCTATATTAGATTCAGGAATTTCCGGAAGTGAAATCGATGCTTTATATGTTGGTTCCATGAGCGCGGGTAGATTTGTAGGACAAGAACATGTTGGAGCTCTTGTTGCAGATAGCTCTGGATTTACACATATGCACATTCCATCCACTCGTGTAGAAGCAGCATGTGCCTCAGGTGGTTTGGCTTTTAGACAAGCGTACATGTCTGTAGCATCTGGTATGCATAATATAGTTGTTGTAGGTGGTGTTGAAAAAATGACTGATGTAGTTGAAAGTGAAGCCATAAACATTCTTGCAATGGGGCTTGACCAGGAATGGGAATCATTCTTTGGTGTAACTTTCCCAGGGACATACGCTTTGATAGCAACAAAACATATGCATGATTATGGAACTACCCGTGAACAACTTGCACAAGTAGCAGTTAAAAATCATGCAAACGGAGCTTTAAATCCAAATGCACAGTTTAAAAAAGCAATACCCTTAGAAAGCGTTTTGAAATCATCTATGGTAGCATATCCTCTAGGGATGCTTGATTGCTCCCCATTAAGTGATGGAGCAGCTGCGGTTGTAATCTGTCCAGCAGATATAGCAAAAAATTATACTGAAAAACCTGTAAAAATAATTGGTTCGGGTCAGGCATCGGATATGTTTCCTGTGCATGGTCGTGAAAATATTTGTACTTTTGAAGCAACAGTTCATGCAGCAAAAAAAGCATATAAACAAGCAAATATAGAACCTAAGGATGTTAATTTAGCAGAGGTTCATGATTGTTTCACTATTGCAGAGATATTAGCAATTGAAGATCTTGGATTTGTAAAAAAAGGTGAAGGTGGAAAAGCAATAGAAAACAAAATAACAACTCTTGATGGTAAAATACCAGTAAATACAAGTGGCGGACTTAAAGCAAAAGGTCATCCTATTGGGGCAACTGGTATTGCTCAGGTAGCAGAAATAGTTATGCAACTACGCGGACAAGCAGATAAAAGACAGGTAAAGGATGCGAAAATTGGACTTACACATAATGTTGGAGCAGCTGGTGCTACATGTGTTGTTCACATTTTGGAGGCGATGTAAAATGACAGAAGCAGCTGTACCAAGATTTTGGAGAGAAATACCACAAAGATACAACTTAATTGGCAATCAATGTGAGGTATGTAAAAAAGTATATTTCCCTCCACGTGAATCATGTCCATATTGCAGAAGAAAAAGTATAGGAAAAATGAAGGATTTAAAATTCAGTGGCAAAGGCATAGTGGTTACCTATACAATAATTCATGAAGCCCCTGAAAATTTTGAAGGTCAAGTACCATATCCTATTGCAATTATCCAGCTGGAAGAAGGACCCAAATTAACCGCTCAGATTGTCGATTGTAAATTAGAAGATGTAAAAATAGGTATGAAAGTAAAATCTACATTCCGTAAAATACAAGAGGATGGATACATTGGAGCGATATATTATGGGTACAAGTTTAAACCAGTTGGAGAAGAAAAATGAATATAAAGGATACATTATCAGAAAAAATCGCTGGTGAAATAACACTAAGTCCAAAACCTGGACAGACAATCCGCAAATGGAGAGGCGTTTTTAGAATAAGTCAAACAGATCTAGCGGGTCATTTAAAATTATCCCCAAGTGTAATAAGTGATTACGAATCAGGTAGGAGAAAATCACCTGGCATACAAACGATTAAAAAAATTATTAAGGCTTTTATTGAGATAGATGAAGCACATGGTGGTAAGATACTACATCAGTATGATTCAATGGTTGAAACCCAAGAAGGAATCCTTGAAATCATGGAGTATCCATTTAGTATACTTGCTGAAGAATTTATAAAAAAAATTGAAGGTAATATTCTGACAACTAATGAGATTGGTTTGAAGAAAAACGTAAAAGGTTTTACTTTGGTTGATAGTGTTAAAACAATTGAAACAATAAATTCTGGTGATTACAATCGTCTTTATGGATGGAGTACGGAAAGAGCAATTATTTTCACTGGGATAAGATATGGTCGTAGTCCTATGATTGCTATTAGAGTTCATCCTGTTAAACCGACTGTTGTTATTTATCATAGGCCAGGATCTGTTGATTCACTTGCAATAAAACTTGCTGATCGTGAGAATATTCCTTTAGCTATTACATCTCTCCCTCTTGATGAACTTAAAAAGCGATTGATTAAAATTGGAGAAAGATAAAATGGATTTGATAGGTCTTTGTAGTATATGTAATAGACCGGGTGCTATGTTTACGTGTATATTATGCGGAAGGCTTGTATGTAGTAATTGTTTTGATAAAAAACATAGTATTTGTAGTAATTGTAAAATAGGAAAACATTAACAATTTCTTTAAAAAATTTAATTTTTTTCTCCCATAAATATATTCGTAATTATCTTGTTAAATAAAAAGAAAGAGATATATACAACATTTGAATTTTGCGATTGAAGGTGGAGGAAAAATGCCAGTTACTAAATGTTCAAAATGTGGTGTGGATATACCTCAAGGGGCAGCATTTTGCCCATCTTGTGGAGCACCTAAAGCTGGAGAACAACCAAAATATCAAACGGTATATCAGCATGTTTCAACTGGAATGGGACTTACTGGTTTATTTGATATAATTTTTTCAAAAACCGCTATTCTAATTGGTATAGCTATTGGAATATTACTTGCCTGGATATCTCTATTGATTGTAGTTTTTGCTAGTGGTTCTTCCAATATAGCTATTGTTTTAAATTCTATAGGTTTTATATTTATTAGTCTATTATTGGTAGGCGGAGGCATCTTTAACAATAATATTGATAAATACGTTCGCTTGGCTATGGTTCTTATTGGTGGCTATATGATTTTAATGACTCTAAGTTTAACATCAATAATTATGGGATCTTATTCATCAATACTTAGCAGGTTTGGTTATTTATAGGTTTATTTTCTATTTAAACCTTTAAATCTATTTTTTTTCTCTTTATTAAAAATACTATTTTTTATTAAGTAAATTTATTATTTTTTATAAAAAAAGGAAAAAAATTTTTTAAGATTTATTTTATAGTTTCAGTATAAGTCTTAATACAGGTAATATGTTTGGGTAACGCTCTAGTATTTTTTGTAATATCATATTGAATGTATAAGGTTTATTTTTAGACATAGAAACTTCAAGTGTAGCCCACTCGCTGTCATCACCAACAGTATCTCTTGCCTTAACCTTTATAATATATGAACCTATTTTCCATTTATGTTCTAGTGTTACTATTTCACCAGATGTATATGGTCCGAACCATTGACTACCTCCTTCTCCCCAGTCAATATAATATCTTACATTGTCTCCATCATCATCAGTTGCGGAAATATTATATTTATATGTAATAAATGGTAAAACTTTCACAGGCCCGTTAATACTTGGTTTGTTAGGTGGATTATTTGAAACAATGGATATTGCATGTGGATCTGACCAAGGACTTTGAACACCATTAATATCTTTTGCAACTACCCTGATTTTGTAATCTCCCACTGCATTCCAAGTATAAGATGCTGTTACAGTTTCACCCGAGTTATACGGTCCGAGCCATCCACTAATATTTCCGTCATCCCAGTCAAATAAATAGAATATTTCTTCTCCATCTGGTTCAGTAGTACTACTAGTAAATGAATACTCCCTGTAATAAACACCTCGATCAGGACCATTTGGTATAGATGGTTTTTCAGGTGGATTACTTGGAGTATTGCGCCAGATTTTTACAGATGAATCACCAAATACATTGTATGCCTCAGTATAATATTGCGACATACCTCCACCGCCATAATATTGATATAAATAATAAAGACCCATATTTGTCATTCCACCAATTGTTTCTAAATTATCCTCCCACCATGCTTTGAACATACTTTTTTCCAAGATATCATCTTCATCCCAGTAGGTATAATCTGAAGAACCCCAGAATGCAAAACTTGCTTTATTTTGTGCACGTAGCCATGTCTCTCCAAAGCATTCACTAACAGTGAATTGACCAGTCAGACAGGCGTGACTGCAGACAAATGGGTACATACCCTCATTTGTAAGAGCATTAACATCGGATTGTGAGAATGGTGGGCCATCAGCCCAACTGGTTTCACTGCCATGCCCAGAATATATAGCTAAAGATCGTCCATCATTTAACGCAGCAGTTACTTGAGCTGTTGTTGCACTATAGGTATGGCAATAGAGTTTATCACAGGTATATCCATTAGGAATAAGATATGTGTCTATCACATAATTATGGGTTCCTTCAGAAACCTGATAGTTATCATTTGATGCCATGAACGCAGCTTTTTTAAGCCATTCATATGACGGGAAACTTCCTGTTTCGTAATAAATAGTTTTGTCTACCATGTATGTTACATGCTCAGGGGTTGCTGCAGGAAATCTGCTAATAATAATATCAGCAAAATAATTACCTGTATCAATTGTAACGTAATATAAATCAGTACATGTTCCTGTTGCTGAACCAGTCCATGTTGGTATTTGCCCAGTATCCCCAACTAACAATATATAAGAAGGTGGAGTCGGCCAGTTATTGTACGCATCAACAATATATGCTTTTATATTCTCCTTTGTAGGTCCATTAGGAATTTCAGATGTTTTTTTAACTGTAACATCGAAACCTTTACTTCCTTTCCAATTAACAAGGGGTTGAATGTTATTATAAAAGTTATCATATACAATTATTAAATATGCCTCTTGATTTTTTGGATTATCTATAATATTTTGTTCATAATAACCGTAGTTTACAAAAGCTGTTTTCAATAATTCTTCAAAAGAACTTGATGTATAACGATTAATTTTTTCATAAGTTTGTTGGATATCACTACCATAAAGATTAATAGTTATTTCACAAGTGTTCATAATTCTTAGTTCCCCTGATGCAGGATTATATTGTAGAGGTGATACTTCAACAAGTGCAAAACGTCTTGATCTTATCTCATTTACATTAACAACTTTTATAACATCATTTGGAATAAAATCGTTTATAGCATAGTAATCAGGATTAATGGTAAAATCAACTGATGCACCAGGCATTTTTACAAGGGAAGGTTGTACTGGTATAATTTTATTTGGTAAATTAAGTCTTTCAAGTGATGTATAACTCCATGAAATAGATTTAACAACTATTACTGGATTTGCACCTTGTGGTATTTCTACCATTCTCCTAATATTAGGTAGGCAAGCTTCTCCTATAATAGTAGTAAATCCTTCACCTTCTAGTTCCAAAGAAGCAAATTTTTGTTGATTTTTTTCAATTACAGAAAAATCAAAACTTTGTGGGTTAACCTCTACTTCAATTCTATATTCGTCGATATACTGTATCTCAAATATATTATCAGTCCCTATTTTGTATGTAACTATATTTACTCCAATTGCTGGAATTGAAGCAGTTAACAGTAATATAAAAACAGCTACATAAACAAATATTGTTTTTTTATCTCTCATGTTTTGCCCCCTTTTTTTAATTTGGTTAACTATCGTTAACTACATATATTTTTCTAAACTTTATATAAATAATTTTAATTGGTTGTTTATAATATATATAAATATTTAAAATAATCTATTAATGGATTTTGACTTATTGTATTAGAATTAAATTAATTCTTTATTTTTTTGGAAAGATATGTCAATAAAAAATTGTAATTAATTTTATTAAAAAACAATTATTTGTTTTTAAATAGGGGTTGTCTAATTAGACAATAAATCTTGTCCAATGAGAAAAAGCTAATTAAATAACAACAATAAAATTTTTGGTATATGTAACTTTACACTTATATTCAATTTTATAACTTTATTCGATATTTTGCATCTTTATTCATAAATAATAGGAAAAGAAATTGTTTGATTTTAAGTGCAAGATGATCAATTTTAAATAGAGAAAAAACTAATTAATTTTTGAAAGATTGGAAATCGTTGTAAAAACCTCATAAATAAAGGATTATCTGAAACTATGTTTCTAGGTATACTAACCTCAAGTGTTGCCCATTCGCTCTCATCACCAAAACTATCTCTTGCCTTAACTTTTATTGTGTATGAACCTATTAACCATTTATGTTTGATTGATAATATTTCACCTGATACATATGGTCCGTACCAATAACTGCCTCCATCTCCCCAGTCAATATAATATCTTACATTGTCTCCATCATCATCAGTTGCGGAAATATTATAAGTATATGGTATAAATGGTATTACCTTGACAGGACCTTCTATATTTGGTTTGTTTGGTGGATTGTTTTCAACAATTGTTATATTATGAGGTTCTGACCAATCACTCTGTGCACCATTTATGTCTTTTGCTTTAACTCTAATTTCATAGTCACCTAATTTATCCCATGAATGTGATGCAGTTACTATCTCACTTGAGTTATACGGTCCAAGCCATCCACTAGTATTTCCATCATCCCAGTCAAATAAATAGAAAATACTTTCTCCATCAGGCTCAGTTGCTGAAGATGAAAATGAGTATATTCTGTTCAAGGTACCTCTATTTGGGCCATTTGGTGTGGATGGTTTTGATGGTGGGTTACTTGTTATTACTTGACCCATTGTAAGATCTGGATTGCCCCATAGTGCGCCCCATTCAAAAGTTTCATATTTTAAATAATACCATAGATTATCTGTGTACATTTTGGTTAAAGCCCATTGGTGAGCCTGACCTTGTGTGTAATTACCAGATGTAACACAACTAGTGAAGTAATAATCTAATGATTGACTTGATCCACTATTTGGGTTATTCCAAGCTCCCATTCCATATGCAACTTTTGTAGCCCCTAGAAATCCTACACCACCTTGCTTAAGCATAGCCTGACCAATATTATATTCATCAGTATCAGAGTTACTACATGCATCTGCAAAAATAATTGCTGGATAATCATCATTTAGTAAGTTGCAAGTTGTAGTATCAACAAAAGGCTGTGATGGGTATAATTCATAACAAGCACCAGGTGAACCATGACCTGCCCAATCTACAAAAGCAAATGTACCACTTGACCATACGGTATTAACATTATTATAGTTTAGATCATAGTCACATGGATATATTGATTGTGCATCCTCATATAAACGAGTTTTTGTCCAATCGCTCATCCATGGTTGGTATTGGGGATTTGTTTTATATTCCATTAAAACAGCATTATCAGTATCATCCCAGAAAAAAGCACCAAGAAGTAGTATATTTTTCTTAAAAGATTCATCGTCATTTTGTTCGTATGCAACTGATTTTTCACAAATACTAGCAACAATAGATGGATCGCTCCAAGGAATACGCCCAATATTGACCTCGCCATAAAAATCAATAGGATCTGAATCCTCACCCCATTGGTGATTACCATTAGCATCCCAGGACTGACTATCAGATTTTGTTAATTCAGCATAGTAAAAATCAGTCTCAGGTTGTCCATAGCCAGTATCTTGTGTAGTACGACGCATAGGTACATCATCATAGTTTCCTATTATACAAACATCCATAATACCCCATTGATCAGAAGGATACTTATCTCTTAATAAATTTCTAATTTTTTCTGCTAAATCGTAACCTTCATAATTTGAATTTATCCAAGATGTTGTAACAACGTTAACATTTCTTCCTTTAGTTGTTTCCCAATCTACCAATGAAGTTACCGATGAAGTAAGTGAATCAAGAGTAATTATAACATAATCATATGAATCTCTACCTAATAGAACTGTTTGATACCAATTCTTTGCTTGGTCATAGTTTAAAATTATTTGATCTGCAAATTGTTCTGTTTTAGGTAGATTATCAACCATTATTTTTTCTGCAGAATAATCTTCTGGAAATGTATATTTAACATTAACAGTGATATCAGAATTATAAACTAATTTTCCAGAAATTGGATAATAAGTTATTGGATTAATTCTAACATCTACAAGATTATATTTTCTGTAACCAGCTGTTCTAACAAATTCGACAACTTTAGATGGATAAGGGTTATTGCTTGTATAAACTAAATTGTAATTTTCATTATATTTGTTTTGTTCTTGTTCATAAACAAGTGGGTCTTCTTTAACTATTGCTCTTGGCAATTGGCTTGGTTGAATATTAAAATAACCTGGTATTATTTGACTATTTTTTATTTCAAAATCAATATCTGTAATTATTGCCCCTGGTGGAATAGCAATAGAAAATATCTTAGATGGAAGTACTGGTTTACCTGGAATTAATAAAAATCCAAAATTTTCTATTGCAATTTCTTGACTATTATCAGTATTTTTAATTTCAAAGTTTCCAATTTGTATATCAACATTTATTGTTTCATATTTGTTATTTTCAATTATATTTACTGCGCTTACTAATGCACTTCCGGTCATTAGCATTATTAAAATTACACTAAATATTTTTTTTTCCATTTTATTACCCCTTCTTACTTCTAATAAAATTTATAATATTAAGAATAATATTCTACTATTTAAATTATGATTATATTAAATTATAATATTTTTAAGTAATAATTTTTTGATAAAACTCTACAATATTAATAAAAATAAAGAAAAAAAAGAAAATTTAGGATTAACCACCACCTGGGTTCATTATTACATAGAATAGAAATACATTGCCGCTTCTTTCTCTATAGAAATTACACTCTGGTCCATTTAATGTAATTTGTGCGTTTATTTTTCCAAATCCAATAATGGCTTTCGAAGTAATTGTCACTGCATCACCTGGTTCGATTGTATCAATGGTATTTTTTGAATTACGACCTAAAAATATGCGCCCCCCGCCAAGGTTAATCTCCCAATCAATATTGTCTGCTTCTGCAATACCCTCATTGCTTACTATTATTTTTATTTTAAATAATCCACCCTGTATTGATCTAATCTTTATTTTAGGTACATCAATTATAATTGCATGAGGCGCTGTCCATTTACTACTTGAATCCTGAACATCTTTTGCCTTTGCTGTAATATTATAGTTACCAATTGTTGTCCAAGAGTGTTTCATTGTTACTTGAGTTCCAGAATCAACAGGACCTATCCATTCACTTTTGGTTCCGTCACCCCAGTCAAACATATAATATATTTGATCTCCTTCAGGGTCATTACTTTTTGCAGTAAATTCATATTCTTTATTTATTCTACCAACATTTGGGCCGTTTAGTTCTGGTACGCTAGGTGGATAACTACCACCAATTTGTATAGAGGTTATATATGGAATCTTATTATATGCTGTTACAACAAGTTGTGCTCCTTCCATAAATTCAATAGGTTCAAAGAAATTAATTATTGCAATTCCATTTTCATCAGTAAAACCATAACCTAGTAATTCATTGTCACAAGAAACTGCACATAATGCATTTTCAACTCCAACAACCTCAACTTCAAAAGTTTCTGCACCAATTGAAATCAGGTCATCATGATTCACAGTCATCTCAATAGGTGTATCAGTTCTAATTTGTAAAGATGGGTCACCAAAAAGTGTCCAATAATCAGTTTCTGCAGTTCCGGAAGTGCCATATTTATCGTTCATAGACATACAACCATTTGCAGTAAGTCCACCAAGAGTAGTTTTTTTATTATTAGGATAGCTTTCAACAAGTATTAGGTTAAATTCATCTTGAGCCTCCATTGGTGGGTTCCAACTCTGTGAAACTGTTGACATAAATGCTCCAATAGCACCTGTTGGTTCGCCATTATGAGTTGCACGTAACCATGCTTCTGCAAAACAGGTGTAATCATTAAATTCTCCATTATTACAAGCAACTGATAAAACAAATGGAAGCATGTTATCATTAGTTAGAGTTGCAACATTGCTATTGCTGTATCCAGAGGTGCCCCATGAGGTTGGGGATCCATGACCACAATAGTTAATGATACTTCTACCATTATTTATTGCATCACCAACCATCGTAGTAGTTGGATTTCCTGGTGCGTCATCACCACCTTGGGAACCATCATATAGCTCATCAACTAAAATATAGGTATAATCAAAAAATAGTGCTCTAATATTTCTTATATGTTGATAATCCATTTCACCGTCATCTCCAGGTCCTTGATCTGAACCAATACCAATTCCTTTTTTATACCAGTCAGCACTGATTTGTGGATCACGTTCGTATTCTACGCTTCTAAGAACCTGAGTTGCAACTTGATCAGTATTTTCTGAAGAAAATCTCCCAATAAATAAATCCGGATAATGATCGTTTCCAACAACATAAGTATTACTTGGATCTGATGCCGATCCACTTAAATAATAGGGTGGTACTTGAGCAGCATCTCCTACAAGGAGAACAAATGTTAATCCTTTTGAGTTATAGTAGTCTGCTATATACGTTTTAATAGCGTTTGCATCACCAATTGTTGATACCTTCACCATCTCAGTTGGTATACCTTTTAATATTTTCCATTCATAAAATGGTAACATGGCATCCCAAAAGGCATCATAAGTTATTATGAGCATATTACCTTGCTCTTCAACAGGTGTATAGCGCCCTAATGTATTATAATTTATGAAATGATTCTTGTATAGCTGATTAAAATTGGTATCAACCTTAGATGGTAGTTCTTGCCTGTTTATTATATTACGTGTATCTGGTCCAGTTGGATATACCTCAACTGTTATATCCTTATAGAAACGCATTATTTTCTTAACTGGATTATATTGTATAGGATAGATTTTTACTACTTGGCCTCTAAAATCTCTTAGTATATATGGCTCATCAAGTTCTGCTATTTTACTTGGGTAAAAATTATCTATATTATATACATAACCAAATTCAAATGGTATATCATCTGGATTAACTGTGCGTAATAGGTTGCCTTTTGAAGGTGCTATTAAAACATTGCTGTATTCTTCATATGTTGAGCTAGTAACTAGTACCTCCATTTCTGCTGTATCTGGTATTATTATGCTACGGCAGATATTAGGAATATCTGGAACACCATTTAATAAGATATTTGATTCATCATCTAATGAAATACGCAGATAATTCATTCCATTTATTTCTATTGATGTTTCAATAAAATTATTTATTTTATAATTTATTTCAATTTTATTTGCATCTGTTGTTACATTTATTGTAATATTTTCAATATTATTAACCTTCGTAACACCATATATGTTTGGTGTTAAGGTTAATATTAAAAGTAAAAAAATTGTTGTTAAAACCAGCGTCTTTCTAAATAATGTATGTTTCATTTGTTTTACCACCCAAATTAACAATTGTAAATATCTGTGTATTTATAAATATATGCTTAGAGTTTATAGGGGTATAAGCCGCTATTAAGATACTAAGGTTTAAAATACAAAATTTATAAAATTTTTTATTGTTTTTATCAATAATAACTAATATTTTATATTACGTTTAATTAATTTTTATTATTATATTAATCTTTTCAATCTCCTATAACATAGTTTTTAAATAGTTGTAATTAAATGTGAATATGTAAGAGGTGGAGGTAATATGAAGAAGAAAATGGTTGGAATTTTGGTTTGTACGCTGTTGATTTCTAATGTTTTTATAATAATTGATGCTAAAGAGGAAACATTCATTAAAGAAAAAATTGAATCAATAGTTTTTTCAGAGCCTAATATTCAAGAAAAAGGTCAATATATAACTATTAATATGGTAGAAGCAACCTCATATTTAATGAAACCAGGGAAACCTGTTTTACCTATCTATACTAAAATATTTAAATTTCCGATTGGAACAAAGATTAAAGCAATAGATTGTAAGCCTTCGCAGATTAATCAAAAAGTTATACCTTGCGAGATTCAGCCTTCACCAGAACCTGTCCTTTTGATGAATGTGAATAATGCAGGGGAAAATAAGGTTGTAGAGGAGTTTATAATCAAAGATAATGCAGTTTATAATAGTATGGATTTCTACCCATATAGTTGGTACGATTATAAAGTCGGCTGTGGTCTTGATGATTCTAATCATGTAATATTTTTAACCGTTCAATTTTATCCTGTTAGATATTCACCAGGTAAAAATATGATTCAATGTGCCAATAAGATTGATATTAAAGTGGAATATTATGAACCCTTACAACCAACTGTTTTTCCAGATGAATATGACATGGTTATAATAACTTCTTCAGAGTTTTCTGAAAAATTACAACCATTAGTAGATTATAAAAACGATTGTAGTGTAGCTACTAAACTTGTTACACTTGATGAAATATATAACGGCTATTATTTTCCTGTTACTGGGCGAGATAACCAAGAGAAAATAAAGTATTTCATTAAAGATGCAGTTGAGCAATGGAATATCACATATGTTCTATTAGCTGGTGGAACGAATAAAGTTCCTGTAAGAATGTCATATGTTCAAGATGGACGTGAAGTAAGTATAATTAGTGATTTATATTACGCTGACATATACGATGATTATGGGAGTTTTTGTAGTTGGGATTCAAATGGTAATAGCATATTTGGAGAATATAATTATCAAGGAAGAACTGATTTTGTGGATCTTTACCCAGATGTTCTTCTTGGTAGACTAAATTTCAGGCAATCTAGTGAAGTTAGCGGTGTTGTAAGTAAGATTATTACTTATGAGTCAACAGGAGCTTATATGGAGGAATGGTTTCAAAAATTCGTGGTATGTGGTGGTGATACATTCCAGGATTATAGTTCTGTAGATGAGGGCGAGTATCTTAATCAGAATGCAATTAATATGATGGATGGTTTTATTCCTGAGAAAATCTGGGCAACCAATGGAAAATTACAATTTGCAATAAATATGGATAGTGCCATTGAAAATGGAACAGGTTTTTTTTATATGACCGGACATGGAACAAATATAACTTGGGCGACTCATCCACATAACGATTTTGAAACATGGTGGCCTATTGGCTCATATTTTTATCTCAGGGCTGAGGTACTTAACAATCAAGAGAAACTCCCAATTGTTATTATTGGTGGATGCTCAAATTGTCAATTTTCAGGGGATAATTGTCTTGGTTGGTCATTTGTAAAAAATGCTAATGGCGGAGGAATTGCCTCATATGGAAACTCTGCATTAGGCTGGGGTTACGCCGGTTATGGATGCACGTCTGGTCTAACCGGAGCAATGGAAATGAGCGCATTCAAGGCCTATGGTATTCAAAATGCAAAAACCACTGGTGAATTATGGACAAAGGCATTAAATAATTATCTTAATGAATTTTGGGCCGGGTCTGCATATGACTATAAAACAGTTGAAGAATGGCTGTCATTTAGTGATCCATCTTTACGCATTACAAAGGTATCTGATAAACCAAACCAACCTGATAAACCCAATGGTCCAATTTCTGGGGAAGTAGGAATAGAATATACCTATACAACCTCAACTACTGATCCTGATGATGATTTGATTAAGTATTGCTTTGACTGGGATGACGACAGCGTTACTTGGACAGATTGGTTGGAATCAGGGGAAGATGCCTCAATAAATCATAAGTGGGAGAAACCAGGCATTTATGTAATTAAAGTGAAAGCCCGGGATGCATATGGACTTGATAGTGAATGGTCAGAACCGTTGTCAGTAAATATTATGTCTCAGGCGCCTTTTCTTGATATTGTAAAGATTAAGGGTGGTTTAACCAGAGTCAGAACAGTTATTACAAACATTGGTTCGCTTGATGCATATAATGTAAGCTGTAACATATCTGTAATTGGGGGAATGCTAGGAATGATAGATGCCTATGATGAAGAAACCTTTGAAACTCTTGTAGTTGGAGAAAATAAAACTGTGAATGTAAGTAAAATATTTGGATTTGGAATAATCAATGTAACTGTAACAGCAACTGCACCTACTGCAAATATAGCTACCAAGTCAGCACGTGGATTCGTATTTGGACCTCTTGTAGTTGTTCTATAATATACTACTTCCCTCTTTTTTTAATTCCATATAATAAATGTTGAAATAGAATCAGCGTTATAATTTGAAGATAATATAATTTGTACAACATTTTTTTACATATAGAAATTTTTTTATCGATAACAATTGAAAATATAATTTATATTTGAAAAAAACATAAAGTGTAAAAAAAATTGACCTTAATATAAATCAACTGCTAAATATTAGACAAGTTTATAATGAGTTTTTGAATTTTGAAACTAAATCAAAAGGGCCCATGAGGTAGTCTGGACATCCTACCGGCCTTCGGAGCCGGATACCGGGGTTCGAATCCCCGTAGGCCCGTTTCTGTCTATTAATGCAATATATCTACGTAATTCTATATCTAGAAAAGAGCTAATATTAATCTCCTTCTCACGTGCTTTCTGCAATAAATCTTTGCTTATTGTTATCGTAGTTCTAATCTTTGGCATATATATCCAGTATATACTAGATGAATATAAACTTATATATTAGGTCTGTAGCATAAACCAGCCTTAAAAATAAATCTCAACGATACTATAACTTAGTCATTCACACATCTATTAACAGAATCCTAAAGATTTATCATACTCTTTTGGATATTGATTCTGGGGAGGACAAAGTATGATAGGAAGATATAGAAGCAAAGAAGGCATCATTTATCCATTTACCACAGAAACATCTAAACTAGATGACAAACTTCATTTACACATAGATTTTGATTCAATCATAAAAGATGGATATAAAATTATAGTTCTAAATCACCAACCCGGGATTGGTAAAACACATACAGTGATGGACTACATAATGAATAAGTGTAGAAAAGATGATGACTTTACTTTCTTCTACTTTACTGACAGACACAAAACAATCGATGAACACTTAAAACAACTCAAGGACGAGGGCGATAGTGAGGATAAAAAGATTTTAGAAACATTTGCACATTGGAAAGGTTTTGGAAAGCATTGTGAGGAACATCCTGAAAGTGAAAATATTGATAAACTATTAGGATTTAATATCTCAATAGATACAGTTAAAGAGCTTTATAAACTAGATGATTACTATAAACAATATAAGGACCAATTTAAAAATACTAAGAGAGTATTTGCTCCATTCCAATATTTATCTAATGAGAATTTCTTAAATAATCCACCAAAGATAGTGTTTCTAGATGAAAGAATATCACAGATAGAAACCTATGCTTTTGATGGAGAGGAAATATCTAAAGTCTTAAAATTAATAAAAGCACCTTCTGAATATATTGAACATGCAATATTAGGTAAAAAAGAAGATATAAAATTCTTTTGGGATGAGAAAGTCAGGGCGAATATTGAGGAACTCTATATTAAAACCGTAATTGGAACTATTAAAAGAGGTAGAAAGCGACTAGATGATTACAAGAAATTTAATCCATATAATTTACTACAATATCTTAAATGGAGTAAAATCTACGATTATGAAATTAATTCTTATTCTCATCCTTTCTACTACAAAGCTTTAGATGTTGTAGCTATAATGAAGATACCTATTATTATTATGGATGCCACCTTCAATAAAGATTTATTCTCGTACTTTCTAGAGTCCTATAACGGAGAAATGAGAAAATATAGACCAGAATCATACAAAGGCTTCAAGGATTTAAAAGTCAAAGTTCTAACATCTAATAAATCTAACCAAGAAACTACAATTTATCGAATGCGTCCTGGGGGATGTTGGCCAAAGAGAAGTTTTACAGAATATAAAGATTCAACCTGGGAATGGTTACTTACGGATTTGAAAGAATTAAGAAGAATATTTGGGGATGCTAACATCGGAATTATAACCTATAAGGAATTAAGTTGGCTCTTTGAAGCAATGAATTTCGATGTTGAATACTTTGGAGGGCTTAGGGGAACAAATAAATTAGAAAATAAATTAGTCCTGGTTATAGTTGGAACTTGGGTACCTTTACCGCCGTCCTGGATAAAGGATAAGGATGAAATAAAAGAAGAAGAGGAATCTGATGAGGAAGATGAGATAATAGCTGATGAAAAGGAAATTAGCGATATAGACAAGAAAAAGAAAGATTATATTGATAAGTTAGCTGAGAAATATTTTCTAATAAAAATTACTCCTAACGATGTTATAGAAGCAAAAGTAGGTACACAATTACTTGTTGAAATAAATTATCCAGAGCTTTATGGTGCAGTGGATTCTAAATCCAGACTGCCAATTTTCATTGATAGTCAACTAAAATCAAAAGAAGGGGTTGAGAGATATCTTGGTTTATCCGATGCTGATAAAGTTATTGCGTGTCCTATTGTAATGATAAATAATATCTGGTTTGATGAGATTTACCAGGCAATCCATCGAAATAGAGGATTAAGATATCCTAGAATTATTTTCTCTTATGCATGGTTTCCAGAAAGGCAAATGATGGTGAAGTATAACAAATTTTGGATACCAGATCTTTCATTCTCTCATAATTTAAGATATGAATTCCCCTCTACAACAAAGTTAGTTGAAGGAGAATCTATTAAGAAAGTTAAAAATGTTGATGATAAAGAGAAAGTATTTTCACATTATAGACAGAAATATAAAGGAGGATTAATGCAAGAACTAATGAAGCATGTCGAGCTAGATGAGGATGTAAGTGATATAGTACAGGAGTTCAAAATTCATACAAAAGGAAAGAAAAGAGGAGCATATACTCCACCAATAACAGAGTTAAAGAAAACATACAATAAAGTAAAACAAATAGTCGAATATAAGAAAAAATGAACACTTTTCTCCTTATAGATAGATGAAAAGTTGAACGGGCATATTTCTCCTATCTGTTGGACATCTGTTTTTCGTATTATATATTATATTAAGATACTACTCTAAGTCATCCTACCATACTAATATTCTTTAGCTATAGAAGCATAATAACACAATACTGCTATACCATAACGTTGTATTCTGTTATAATCCCATATTCGTTATGCTTCTAAAAGCTTCTTATTCTAATAGAAACTTAGTTGTGTATACAATTGAATGTGTTATGTGAAAATATTTTTACATCCAATATCTATCAAGTAAAGCTAATATATCTAAGAATTTCTCTCCAGTTATATTTACATCTTGATCCGCCGCACTCTGTTTTATAGCTAATTCTTTTGCGTATAATTTTGCAATATAATGATGTCTCTGATTTTTAGTTTTTAATTTTTTGTAATGAGGATGCTCAGTATTGTACTCTAAAAACTTACCATCATCAGTAAGTTTCGAATGCCATATTGGCATGGCAAGTGAATCTGGTTTCTTCATTAACTTTGGTAAGACAATATTCTTAGATGTTCTCTCTCGTATTTTTTCTTCCTCTAGAACAACAACAATTGCTGTATCGACTTTTTTAATTTTTTCATATTTTACTTCAACCATAATATTACAACTTCCCTTTTGTTTACCTGGGGTAAAAACTACATTTTTTGTATATAATGGCTCAATTTTGGCCCCCAAACTTTCATCGTTCATAATTTGCCATCTATAGGACAAATCATGTAATATTTCCTTACCATTCTTATCAAATGCAAGAACTTTTAATTCTTTTTCTTTACCTATTACAACATCACTTACATTTGGTCTTATTTTCACATAATCTATTGTTCCCAGACGAGTAGGATAAACAATCATTATTTTTGCAGTTTCTGTTTTAACAATATCATTTTGTTTTACTCTAACTATAATTTCCTCTTCCCCTAAATTATTGCTAGCTTTGAAAATAGCTCTTTCTCCAGTATCCAAAATTCTTATTATTTCTCCCTTATTTCCAACAACCTTCCATTCAAAAGTGAGACCATCTTTAGAATGTAGTCTCTTCTCATCTTTATCAAAAGAATGCACAATAAATTGTTTTTCTGTTTTGGCCTCAATATTTTCTTCAGTTGGATAGACTGAAATATGATCTAATGGACCAATAAATCTTTCCCCTTCTTCTTTTTTAATTTCATCAAACCAAGGTCTATCAGGGTCAATCTCTTTTTTAATCATGCTGAAGATTTTATTTAATTTTGACATCATATTTTTGTCTTCTTTTGATTTAATCTCATTTTCATACTCTTTTACTACCTTCTTTATATTTATTTCAGCAATCTTAATCATTGACAGCATTGCATCATAAAAAGAATCTCTTTCTAATACACCACGCATAGGTGAAATAGTACATCTTTCATATTCTATTGTTCCATCAATCATGCCACTATTCCAAGGATATGTATTAAAACCAGATAATTCAGTAATACTTACGACCGGATTCCCTTGTTTTGTAATACTTACTCTTCCATCACCTGGTTCATGTATAAATAATTCTAATTCTATCTCCCCAAAGCCTTTTTTTGATATATCCTCTTCTTCACTAGGGAGAGCCTGTTTAAATGATAATTTATTACCCCGAAATTTTGCTGGCCTAACTTCTGTTTCTTTTTTCCCCTCTATTATTTTTATTTTAACATCTTTTCTTTTTAATAATTGGTTGCCTTTATGATAGGAAATGTATTCACTCAATCTATTTGCAGTAATCTCTTTTTTTCCTTCAGTCAAGAGATTTTTTATTATATAAGTTACTCCTGGTTTAACTCGTTTTTTATCAATTTCTTCAGCATCCTTTATTTCGTAGTTGTCTTCTCCTTTTTTTAATATCAACATTCTATTCATTTTCATCTTAGTAAAATAAACATCATCTATCGCAGTTCCATCTGATAATTTTGGTTCTTTATCGCTATTTGTTAAATTTAATATTTCTAACTCTTTACCTACTGAACCAAAAGATAAAATACCTAAACAAAATTCACCAACATTTTCCCCCCTCATTTTTCTTTCTAAATATTCTTGATATTTTGTTTTAATAGAATCTCCTATGTGCTGAGCATAGTTTTCGAAGCTCTGTAAAAATCCATGTCCATCATCTTCTATAACAATACATTCTTCATCAACTAATTCCTTACTACGTTTATCCCTTTTTTTAATATGAATATTTATGTTATTTGCATTTGCATCTAAACCATTTTGTACTAATTCTGAAATGGAAAAAATAGGAGATTTTGACTGCATTACTTGTGCTAATAATTTAACTAACTGTGTTGGCTCTCCAGATAATTTACCTTCTTCGCTCAACATGTTCCCCCCCAGTAAATTTATAATCACTAAAGAATAGCCAATCCTGAAAAGCATCTTCATCATATAAAGCTCTTAAAAAGGAGACAACATAACCCACGTCCATGGCAGGGATCATTTTCTTTAATAAATGTCTATCATTTTCTGTGCTAGATTTGAATTGATTAAGTTCTTCACCAAGTTGATATAATAATTTCTTGATATTCTTTATTCTATCTTCAATATTTTCAGAAGAGAAAATATCTTGAAATTCTTGCTCATCAGTCATTTTTGTGTTTTTTATGAGAATAGCTATTTCCTTTTTCATACCATTAGTTACTTCATTTAAATTTTGTAAACCTTTGATGAAGTTCTTTCTTGTGTTTATTTCTTTTTTTCTTGGTGGATTTTTATTTTCCTCTTTTGTAGTAAAAATATCTAAACCTGTTGTTTCATTTAATTTTTTTAAATATTCAATACCTGGGCGTCTATGACCAATAAACCAAGCAGAAACTGTTTTATAATTAATTTGTAAAAAATCTGCAAATTCTCTTATGCTTGACCATTTTCCTGTTTCATGAAACCATTTGCGAAGTTCAGCTGCCTCATTTTGATATGGTCTTTTCTGTTGTTTTTCATTTTTAATTACCTTTTTTTCCATTAATTATCACTCCTTAAAAAATTAATTTTTCAATATACCCCCAATAAAATCATTCAAAATAATTACTACTAAATATATGTTTCTTATTTTTTCTGTAACTGTTTTTGCGAGCGATTTACACAATTCTTTTGGAGACATTTCTCCCCCATAAAATCTTACAATTCGATTCTTCTCATTTTTTTATTTTCAAACATTAATTTCGCTCTTTTAATTTCCTTATCAATTATATTAAATATTTTATTAATTTCAATATCAGAATAGGTATATAAACTTCTGTTGGAGCAGTTACTCAATAACCTTATATCATTAAGGATCCTGTTGGCTCTAGCTGAAGCGATTCTTTTAAACTTTTGTTCTTTTGTTTCATTTTCTATTTTTATTTTCATGATTATTTACCATTAATAAAAATTCAATATATAAATTTTGTTCTTAAATACCATTAAATTTTATCTAATAGCATTAGATTGAATAAATTTACAGATATTTACTGTATAAATGAAATAGCAAATCTTTTATCTTAAATAAGTATAGATATTATCGATATATTATATGAAATCTGCACATATAAAGAAATTTATAAAAGGACATATCTACATAGTCAAAGAAGAATGCTGGAAAAACAAAGAGAAATTTGTAACAGCTTTAGAAAGTAAATCTAAAGATGGATGGCTTCATATAAAATGGATTGCATCTAAAGATAGAGGTTTTATCAATCCGAGTTGTATTCTTAGAAAAGCAGAAGAAGGAGATAAAGATGATCTTATGGTTGAGTTATTATAATATATTAATACAAAAAACCAGATTCCCCTTCTGTAAGATTTCTGTTCGTTCATTATTTCAGTACTTTCTAAGGAGAGATCCGTTCATTTTTTAAAACAATTGTCTAAAGAACCCAATGATACCTGATATTACTGCTATAAACAGAACAATAAATATTATCCATCCAAATACTGCAAATCCTGGAGTAATTGCAGCAAAACTTGAGATTAAAGTAAATGCAATATATAGAGTTATAATTGCAGCAAAAACATATATTAGTATTTTTTCAATTTCCATAATTATCCCCTTTTTTCATCCTCTTTATCTTTGTCATTTTTCTTTTTAATTAATTTAGATAATTGTGGTAACGCTACGAATCCAATACCGACAGCTATTGCAGCAAAAATTCCTTCAGCTGTTGGCATATTATCTACCTGATATATTGCATTTAAAAGATAAATTGATAATACATATAGAAAGATACATATTACTACAGAAGAAGCTAAAAGTATAAGGAGCTTCAAATTAATATTTGGTTTAACTAAAAGAATATAGAAATATAATTTATAAATTCCAATTCCTATTGCTAATGGCAAAAAAAATCCAATAGCTGCAGATAGGACAATCAATGGAATAGCTGATTGATTATTAAATAATCCAATAATTAAAGAATTAAGATATTGAGCGAGATATGGAACTTCAAATATCAAGATTAAGATTACAAATCCAATGATATATTGAATAACCATTTTATAAAGATGTTCAGGTTTGAGATTAATAATGTTTAAGTGATTTTTTACCTCGATTGGTATATATATTTCAATTCCGCTTTTCCTTTTTAATAATTTAATACCTATGAGACCTTCAAGAAGACTTTTTAATCTTTTTTTGTCTGATTCACTTTTCATATTAAACTGTTTTGTTAGCCCATCAAAACTTAAATCTTTTAAATTAAATCTTTCGCTTTGAATTTTCTCCATTAAATATCGAATTATTTCATTTTCGAGCTCTGTGTTAGTTTTTTTACTTGAATCAGTATAATTAGTATTAACAAAATTTTCAGAGCTATTCTTTTTTTCTTCTGGAATCATGGCATATTCGCTCGTTATTTTATAATCTTTAATCTATTTATTAATAATATCTTTTTCCATAATTTAATCATATATCCTTTTCAAATCCTAATGCACACTTTGAAATAAAAAAGAAATCAGTTCCAGATCTCAGTTTCTGGGCTTTTTCAATTCTCTCCTGTTAGACTTAAAACAGACTCCTAAAATTCTTCTCCTGTAAACTCTGTCAATAATGCCTTAAAATGTATAATAGTATCTTACAACCCTATCCTTTTAGAACCACTTTTACCCTTTTAAAGCATTATTATTATATTTTCCCCATAAAAATATTCATATCTGAATACATGGAAAGCATCTATATATCATATGGTTCTTTTGCTGGATGCCAATCAAATTGAACCCACGGTATAAAATGGAATTGATCCTTTGGTATAAAAAAATATACTACCCCAAAAATAGGATATGGACGTATTCGAGGTTCACCCCAGTAATTGTTAAACCAACGATTCCAAAACGGAAATATAGACATATAAAAAAAAAGAGAAGCATTTTTATCATTATCAATTAAATTATTCTGCTTGACAATATTGAAATTACTATACATATCAATTCCAACAGTGTTATCTTCAATATGATTGCGTTCTACAATATTTTTCTGCCCTATTAACTTAATACCAGTTTCACATCTTTGAATTATATTATTTTTAATAATACTGTTGTTCGATCCCCAAATATAAATACCATTGGAACAATTAGTAATAATATTACCAGATATTATATTGGTGCTACAATTTAAAAGGGAAATACCACTTCCGTTTGCACCTAAACTAATGTTATTATTGCTTATATTAATGTAGGATGACTCATCACAGCAAATGGAAATCATTTTACTCATAAAATCATTCTCAGTGATGACACATCCAAAAATGTTATATCCACTAATACAATGACTTATTTCATTTTCATTCACTATTCGGAAACCACTAATGATTGTATTATTACCTTTAAGATACAATAAGTCGTCCACTACTCCAACAAGGAAGGGTTTACCTGTGTCATTCCCATTTCCTAACTCATAGGATATACCTTTTATATTAATATCATCTTTTTCAATATGTATTAGATACTCATAATAAGTACCACTATACACCTCAATAGTATCACCAGGATTTGAATGGTATATTGCTTCCTTTAACGTTGTATAGTCTGCATCACCAGGTTCATCATCAACCGTAATGATATTTTTATCATGAATTTGAACTGATGTTGTTGATGGAATGATGCAGGTTCCAATAAACAAAACAATAATTCCCAAAGCAAGGGTTTTTATTAACCAATCTTTCTTCAATACTACCTCCATCCTAAAATATATTTGAGTATTGGAAATGCATTTGGGAATCGTTCTAAGAATTTCATTAACAGTGAGTTGATCGATACATTTCTTGGCATGCTAACAATCATGGGATCTGACCAATCGCTTTCTACCCCATTTGTGTCTTTTGCCTTTACTTTGATCAGATATATTCCCCTTTTACCCCAGCTGTGTATTACACTTGTGTTTTCACCAGGTTCATAGGGGCCAATCCAACCACTATATTTACCATATCCCCAACTCCCATTATAGAATACTTGATCTCCATCCGAATCTGTTGAAGA
>Ga0153916_10000107_pt1 | contig 46593 bp, 54 predicted proteins | sample Opewatmetagenome_FD_109642 | JGI IMG/M metagenome (GOLD analysis project Ga0153916, IMG submission 109642) | Freshwater wetland microbial communities from Ohio, USA - Open water 3 Core 3 Depth 4 metaG | ecosystem: Environmental > Aquatic > Freshwater > Wetlands | place: USA: Ohio, Lake Erie...
ATTGGCGTAAAGGTTTGGATTTATCGAGGTGAAGTTCTGCCGGAGGTAGAAGAGAAAGCCGAGTCTACTGAAGGTGTTTACGTTAGTGAATAAGTGAGGTTGGAATTATGTTGATGCCAAAGCGTGTAAAGTGGCGCAAGCAAATGCGCGGTCGCATGCGAGGTAAAGCCTCGCGAGGTGCAGAAGTTCACTTCGGTGATTTTGGAATCCAGGCTTTAGAACCCGCTTGGGTATCAGCCCGCCAGATCGAAGCTGCACGGAGAGCGATTGTTCATGCGTTGAAGCGCCGCGGAAAAATTTGGATTCGTGTTTTCCCTGACAAACCCATCACACGTAAGCCTGCCGAAACACGCATGGGTAAAGGTAAGGGAGCAGTGGAATATTGGGCGGCAGTCGTCCGACCGGGATTAATCATGTTCGAAATCGGTGGTGGCTTGCCAGAAGATGTGGCAAGGTCAGCTTTGCGGTTGGCTCAGTATAAGCTGCCTATCAAGACTAAAATTGTTGGGCGCCTCGACCGGGCTGGAGGTGAAGAATGAAGCCGTCTGAGATCAGAGATATGGCTACCGAAGCTATCCTGGCGCGGTTGAATGACACCCGGGAAGAATTAATGAAATTACGTTTTCAGCAGGCAACAGGTGAACTTACTGATCATACTCGCCTGCGCCATCTCCGCCGTGATGTCGCACGCTTAATGACAATTTACGATGAGCGTATGCGGGTGGCAAAGGAAGGTAAAGAATGAATGAGCGCCGTCGTATGACTGGTGTCGTAACCAGTAATAAGATGCAAAAGACCGTGGTCGTGGAAATTTCCCGCACCTATCGGCACCAGTTGTATAAAAAGGTAGTCCACACTCGTAAGCGTGTGATGGCTCATGATGAACTTGGTTGCCAGATAGGTGACCATGTACGGATTGTTGAGAGTCGCCCGCTTTCCGCCAGGAAACGTTGGGTGGTCGAGGAAATCCTCCGGCACGAAGTTGGTGCTGAAGAGCCTTTGGTGGAGGCGTAGACATGATCCAGCAGGAAACCAGAGTAAAAATTGCTGACAACACTGGAGCCCGCGAAGTGCTGGTGATCCATATCATGGGCGGGTCAAAACGCCGGTATGGACACATCGGTGATGTCATAGTCGGCACCGTAAAAACAGCGGTTCCCCAGGGATCTGTCAAAAAGAGCGAAATTGTGAAAGCCGTGATCGTACGCTGTGCTAAAGAATGGCGGCGCGAAGATGGCTCATATATTCGTTTCGACGATAATGCCGCGGTGATCCTGGACGTAGATGGTCAAAACCCGAAAGGGACGCGTATCTTCGGTCCAGTGGCGCGCGAATTGCGTGAAAAAGGTTTTATGAAGATTGTTTCGCTAGCCCCTGAAGTTCTTTAGGGTCAGTGAGCCAGGAGCGAGAACTGTGAAAGTAAAAATTCGTAAAGGTGATACCGTTGAGATCATCAGCGGAAAATTAACCGATAAAGGCAAACGCGGCGAGGTAATCAAAGTATTACCAATCGAGCGGAAAGTTGTGGTGCAAGGAATTAATATCCGGAAGAAGCACCAAAAACAAGTCCAATCCCAGGGTCGCACTTTGTCCCCCGGCGTAATTGAATTCGAAGCCCCAATGGATATCTCGAATGTTATGCTGGTGTGCCCCAAATGTAATGCGGCGACGCGGATCTCTATCCAGCGTGACAATGAGGGCTCCCACCGGGTTTGCAAGAGTTGTGGAGCATTGGTTGGATAAGCGACCAATGCCGATCCTGACTGGCTGGGAGTAACAAAATGAGTCATTTCATGAAAGAACGTTACACAAATGAGATCGCACCGGCTCTAAAGAAGGCATTAAACCTGGATAATGTAATGCAGGTGCCTCGGATAGAGAAGGTAGTGGTTAATATTGGTGTGGGAGAGGCATTGGATAATGCCAAAGCCCTGGATGCTGCTGTGGGAGATCTGGTTCAAATTACTGGACAAAAACCTGTTATTCAAAAAGCCCGCAAGAGCATCGCTAACTTTAAATTGCGCGAAGGACGTGCAATCGGTGTCAAGGTGACATTGCGTGGGGAACGCATGTGGTCCTTCTTGGATCGCTTGATGAATGTCGCCCTGCCCCGAGTACGCGACTTCCGTGGTATTTCGGCGAATTCCTTCGATGGACGGGGTAATTACACCCTGGGTCTGCGCGAGCAACTGGTGTTCCCTGAAATCGATTACGATAAGATCGATAAGATACGCGGTTTGGAAATCTCGATAGTAACTACCGCGCGCAACGATGACGAATCCCGACAATTGTTGCAATTGCTCGGTATGCCCTTTAGGAAGGAAGGATAGAGTATGGCGCCAAAATCCTGGTTTATTCGAGAAACACGGCGAAAATACCCGAACAGGGTGCGTAATCGTTGCAAAAAGTGCGGTCGATCTCGTGGTTATATACGTCACTTCGGATTGTGTCGCATTTGCTTTCGCGAACTGGCCCTTGAGGGTAAGATCCCTGGCGTAGTTAAATCTTCCTGGTAGACGGGCGGAGGTAATTGTAATGACATCTGATCCTATTGCTGATATGCTGACTCGGGTACGAAATGCGGTTGTTGTGGGTCATGCGACGGTAGCTATACCGAATTCAAAAATTAAATCGGCGATTGCTAAAATTCTGAAAGAAGAGGGTTTCATCATTGGTTATGAAGTAGTCGATGGTAAGACTCCCGCTCAGAAAGTTTTACGCATGCGCCTGAAATATGTGGGCGAGCGACGTGAACGCCGCCCTGTGATCACTGGTTTAGAACGAATCAGCCGGCCCGGACGCCGCGTGTACACGAATAACCGTGAAATCCCATGGGTCTTATCGGGTATGGGCATTGCTATTCTCTCGACCCCCAAGGGTGTGATGACCGGTCAACGTGCACGTCAGTTGGGCGTGGGTGGTGAAATTATTTGTAAGGTATGGTAACAGATTGTAGATGAAGATTGTGGGTTGGTGATGGAATATAAACTCGTCAATAATCTGCAATTAAAACTCTACAATAACAGGAGGTAAATGTGTCACGTATTGGTCGATTACCGGTGGTTGTCCCGGCGGGTGTCGAAGTAGATATCAAGGGTTCTCACGTGCGTGTCAAAGGACCGAAAGGTCAATTGGAATATGACTTCCCGGTTGATATGGTCATTTCCCAGGAAGGGAAGCAGGTCATTGTCAAGCGTCCTTCCGATGAGAGAACCCACAAAGCTTTGCATGGGATGACCCGGGCACTGATTCAAAATATGGTGGTTGGGGTTAGCTCTGGTTTTGAGCGTGTGCTGGAAATCAATGGCGTTGGATATCGCGCCGAGATGGATGGAAAAAACCTGGTTATCTACGTTGGATATTCCCACCCAGTGGTGGTAGAACCACCGCATGGAGTCAATTTTTCCGTGGATATGAAGACGCGCCAGATTGTAGTGAAAGGCCATGATAAGCAGGTCGTTGGACAAACTGCAGCCGATATCCGTAAAGTGCGTCCGCCTGAACCTTACAAGGGTAAGGGTATCAAGTATATAGAGGAAAGAATTCGCCGGAAGGCAGGAAAGACCGGGAAGGTGTAAGTTATGGCTAGGAATAAATCACGAACTGCAGCCCGTGTTCGACGTCACATTCGTGTCCGCACTGAGATTGAGGGCACTCTTGAACGACCTCGCTTGAATGTTTTCCGTAGCCTGTCGATGATCTATGCTCAGATTATTGATGATGCTACTGGTCAAACCTTGGTATCAGCTTCCTCAATTGATCATGAGCTGCGAACGAGCATGGCGGGTTTAAAGAGAAACGAGCAGGCGCATAAGGTTGGTCAGGCATTGGCTGAACGCGCTAAAGCAAAAGGGATCCAGAAGGTTGTTTTTGACCGCGGTGGTTATCGCTATTTTGGGCGTGTTAAAGCCCTGGCTGATGGCGCTCGCGAAGGTGGATTGGAGTTCTAAAACATGACCGATTATCAACAGACCGATTTCGAGAAAGAGTTTGATGAGCGAGTGATCGAGATTGCCCGGGTAGCAAAGGTCGTAAAAGGTGGGCGGCGTTTCTCGTTCCGGGTAGCTGTAGTAGCGGGTGATAACCGCGGGAGCGTAGGGGTCGGGGTTGGTAAAGCCAATGCCGTACCCGATGCCATGCGTAAAGCCACTGAACGAGCTCGCCGGAATATGCACAAAGTCGCCGTATTGGGAACAACTATTCCACATGCAGTAGAGGGGAAGGTGAGTGGTTCGAAAATACTGCTCAAGCCTGCTTCCCCAGGGACAGGTGTTATTGCGGGTGGCGGTGTCCGAGCAGTCTTGGAAGCTGCCGGGATATCCGATATCCTCACTAAATCGTTAGGGAGTGGTAATGTGTTAAATGTTGTCTTCGCCACTATTCAGGCGTTGGATAGTCTAAAGTCGCCTCAAGATGTGGCTGCTTTACGGGGTAAGACGTATAAGGACGTCTTGCCATTTTGGGAGCGGAGGAAGAATGTCTAAAAAAGCTAAACCTGCCTCCAAAGTTGTTCGGATTACCTTGGTAAAAAGCCCGATTGGCTATTCGAAACCTCACAAAGCCACGGTCCGGGCGCTAGGTTTATTAAAAATGCATCAGACTGTTGAGCATATTGATTCTCCTGCTTTGAGAGGCATGCTTTATAAGGTGGCTCACCTGGTTAAAGTAGAGGAAATATAGGGAAAGTAATGAAACTGCATGATTTAAAACCACAAGAAGGTTCTAAGAAGAATCGCAAGCGTGTAGGGCGGGGTATTTCTGCTGGTCAAGGAAAAACCGCCGGACGCGGCACAAAGGGACAGGGAGCCCGTTCGGGAGGCAGCACACGCCTCTACCATCAAGGTGGTAACCTGCCTTTTTATCGCCGTTTACCATTCATGCGCGGCAAAGGTTTTACACCCTTGTCCAGGATAGAATATAATGAAATCAACCTCGATCAGTTGATGGATTTCCCGGCTGGAGCCGAGATCACCCCAGAAGCCTTGCAGGCAGCGAATTTGTTGAGTGATCCTCGCAATCCGGTCGTAGTTTTGGGACGTGGCGAGGTAAAGTCTGCCCTGAAGGTAAGGGTTCACCGTATCAGCAAAAGTGCGGTTGCTAAAATCGAAGCTGCGGGCGGCAGTGTTGAGACGATTAAACTCGAAGAATGATAACAAGGAGCCATTGACATGAAGTGGGCAGCGTGGCGTTACCTGTGGACTTCACAAGATGTGCGGCGCAAGTTGCTGATCACGATTGGCATTTTAACCATATACCGGTTAGTCTCCCATGTGCCGGTGCCAGGCGCCAATCCCGAGTCAATTTCCCGGATCCTCGCAGGACCAGGTGCAGCAGGGACTTTTGTTGGCATCCTGGATTTACTATCCGGAGGCACAGTCTCGAACTTTTCAGTGCTGGCGATGGGCGTGTACCCTTATATTACCGCTCAGATCATCTTGCAATTGCTGGTTCCTATCATTCCAGCTCTGCAAAAACGCATGGAAGAAGATCCGCGTGAAGGGCAGAAATGGATGGAGAAGTGGACCTATATCCTGGCTGTACCCATGGCAGCCTTGAATGCGATTGGACAGATTAACATATTCAACAGCATGGCTCTTCAGGCGCAATTACCAATGGTCATCACCAATTTTGGCTTGAAAGCCGACCAAATCCTGCCGACTTTTACTATAATCTTGAGTATGACCGCCGGGACGATGTTTGCGATCTGGTTGGGAGAATTGATCTCGGAATTTGGTATACGTAACCAGGGTCTTTCCTTGATCATCTTCGCAGGGATCGTTGCCCGTATTCCATCCACCTTCATCCAGATCTGGGCGGATGAGGCCCATCGCTGGTTCTCGCTGTTCTTCATGTTATTTACAACCGTATTGATCATCGCCGCCATCGTTTACGTCCAACAAGGACGCCGGAATGTCCCGGTGATGTACCCGGGACGCCGGGTAGGTAGCCGGATGTCGATGCCAGTAAAAGGCACTCTCCCATTAATGGTCAATATGGCAGGCATGATTCCATTGATCTTTGCCCAATCGATATTGACCTTCCCCGCGATTATCGCCAGTTATTTTGTCAGTTCAACGACCCAATGGATCTCCACTCTTGCTTCCTCAATAACCAATATTTTCAATGGCGGTCACTGGATATACTGGTTGATTTACTTCCTGTTTGTGGTAGGTGGAACGTTCTTCTATACAGATGTGTTGTTCTCGCAACAAAACTATGGCGAGAACCTTAAGCGAGTTGGGGCGCAGATTCCAGGCGTAAGCCGCGGCGCTCCTACCCAAAAATACCTGACTAAGGTCTTGCGACGCATTACCTTTCCTGGTGCTTTATTTTTAGGGATCGTTGCGATATTGCCCTACCTTTTGAGCCAGCTCCTAACGGCATTTGGAATAGGTCTGGGTACCCAGTCAAGTGTTTTATTAGTTTCGTCAGCAGGATTGTTGATCGTGGTTGGCGTGGTCCGAGATACATTCTTCACGATCGACGCCGAGTTGAAATTGCACGGCTATGATGAAAGCCTGTTAATCCGGTAAGACCTGGTAAGGAGTAGTTTCAGAGAGAAAGATATGCCTGTTTTTATTGTTTTACTGGGCCCTCCGGGGGCTGGCAAAGGCACACAAGCGCAGGCGATCTCTGAGACGCTTGGTTTACCACATATCTCTTCTGGAGACATCTTCAGGGAGAACCTTAAAAAACAAACTGAATTAGGCCAACTGGCATCCAGTTTCATGAACCGTGGAGAGTTGGTGCCGGATGATGTCACGATCGCTATGATCCGGGAACGGCTTTCACGTCAAGATTGCACCCCAGGTGCTCTGTTAGATGGTTTTCCCCGGACACCGGCTCAGGCAGAAGCGCTGGCAGCCATTTTAGCTGATTTCAGAGGTAAAGTGCAGGCAGTACCTTACATCAATGTGGTAGAGGATGTCCTAATCGAGCGCCTCACCGGACGTTGGACATGTCGTGCTCAGGGGCATGTTTTTCATGAAAAGCATAACCCGCCGCGTACACCAGGAGTCTGTGATGTAGATGGCTCAGAGTTATACCAGCGGGATGATGATAAAGCGGAGACGGTAAAACGTCGCATCCGTGTGTACCTTGAACAAACCCAACCGCTTATCGATTATTACAGGCAACGTGGTCTGTTAATCGAGGTGGATGGCACAAATCCGATCGAACAGGTAACCAAAGACCTGTTGGCGAAGCTTTCTGTTATAGAATAACGCGTTATGGGCTGGGATCGTAATATTGTCATTAAGAACCAGCATGAGATCGATATCATGCGCGAAGCTGGGCGGATCAATGCCCTGGCTCTGGCAGAAGTGCGGGAGGCGATTCGTCCGGGCATTACCACGCAGGAATTGGATGCCATCGCAGCCGAAGTGTTACGAAAACATGGCGCCAAGCCCGCTTTCCTGGGAGTTCCCGGTGCTTACCCGTATCCGGCGGTCACCACCATCAGTATCAATGAGGAGCTGGTGCATGGTATCCCAGGTAAGAGGAAGCTACGGGCAGGTGATATTGTTTCGGTGGATTGCGGGACGATCTTCGAAGGCTTTGTAGGAGATTCTGCTTTTACTGCCGGTGTAGGAGAGATATCTAAAGAAGCCAGGCAGTTGATCGAAGTTACCGAGAAGGCTTTATTTATCGGGATTGAGCAGTTACGCCCCGGTAAACGGGTTGGTGATATTGGTCATGCGATCGAGCACTTCGTTGAGGGTCATGGTTATTTCTTGACTCGCCTGTATACAGGTCATGGGGTCGGTCGTCAGATGTGGGAAGGACCCCAGGTGCCGAACTATGGGATTCCCGGAAGGGGACATGTCCTCCGTCCGGGAATGACCATCGCTTTAGAGCCGATGGTTCTCATCGGGACACCGGAGACCCGCGTGTTGGCTGACCAATGGACGGTCGCATCAGCCGATGCATCATTGACTGCTCATTTTGAGCATTCGGTGGCTGTTACAGAAGATGAACCTTTCATCTTAACTGTGCCATAGAGGAAGTATGTAATATCAGGAAAAAAGCCGGGTCTGGACGAGAAAGTGATAGGCAGGTATAATCGGGACTTTGGCTTGAAGAAGAAGGAGTAATTGTTATGAAGGTATCATCTTCCGTTCGGAAGCGTTGTTCAAAGTGTAAAGTTGTGCGGCGTAAAGGCCGCGTATATATTATTTGTGAAAATCCTAAACATAAGCAACGACAGGGATAAGAGATATGGCTCGTATTGAAGGCGTTGATTTACCGCGTAATAAGCGGGTTGAGGTTGGACTGACCTACATTTTTGGTATTGGTCCTTCGCGTGTAAAGGAAATTTTACTAGCCACCCAGGTAAATCCTGACACTCGCATTAAAGACCTGACCGATTCTGAAGTGGGTCTGTTACGTGACTACATTGGACAGAATTATAAAGTTGAAGGCGATTTACGTAGAGAGGTCCAATTAAACATCAAGCGGTTAATAGAAATTGGGTGTTATCGTGGGTTGCGCCATCGTCGCAACTTGCCTGTTCGTGGGCAGCGTACCCGCACCAACTCTCGTACTCGCAAAGGTCCTAAGAAGACCGTTGCCGGGCGCGGTCGACGGCGCGGCGGGAAGAAGTAATGTCGCTAACCGAATGGGACTACTGACCGAATAGGACTGCTGACCGGATGGGGCTCCTTCTCCCCTGCGGCTGCCGGTTGGTGGATTAATGAGATTAGTTAAAAAGAGGATAGTTTATGGCTCAAACTGTACGTGCAGCGCGCCGTAAGAGCGCCAGAAAGGTCAAGCGTAGCCTGTCGTCTGGGCAGGTTCATATTGCCGCGACCTTTAATAATACCATCGTGACGGTGACAGACACCCAGGGGAATACAATCTCCTGGGGCAGCGCTGGTTCAGCTGGCTTCAAAGGTTCTCGCAAGAGTACCCCTTTTGCAGCCCGTCTTGCTGCTGAACAGGCGTTAAAGAATGCTATGGCGTTGGGCTTGCAAGAAGTTCATGTGTATGTTAATGGGCCCGGACCTGGACGCGAATCGGCGATTCGGGCAGTCCAATCCACCGGATTAAAGGTCAACGCTATCACCGACACAACACCGGTGCCACACAATGGTTGCCGGCCTCCAAAGAAACGCCGCGTTTAGAATAAGAAAAGAAGAGGTTATAAATTTATGGCTAAGTATAGTGGACCAGTGTGCAGACTGTGCCGGCGAGAAGGCGAAAAGTTATTTTTAAAGGGCTATCGTTGTTTTACCCCAAAGTGTTCAATGGAACGCCGTAATTACCCACCTGGTATGCATGGAAAGGGTGCGCAGTTCCGTCGAAAACGGGAGTCGGATTATACACGCCAACTGCGTTCGAAGCAAAAAGCGCGCCGGGTGTACGGCACCCTGGAACGCCAATTCCACCGTTATTATGAGGTAGCTCTCCATCGCCGCGGTCTGACCGGTCTTAACCTGCTACAAATTCTAGAGACCCGTTTGGATAATGTAGTCTACCGATTGGGTTATGGGTCTAGCCGGGCTGAAGCGCGTCTTCTGGTCACCCACGGTCATTTCATGGTGAATGGACGAAGGACTGATATCCCCTCGATGTTGCTTTCCGTAGGAGATGTTTTGACTGTCCGCGATGGTTCCCGCAAGCGCCAGTATTTCAAGAATCTGGCAGACCTCATCGAGGAACGAAATGTACCAGCCTGGCTGAGTCGTGATTTAAGGAACCTGTCCGGGTCAGTGCTGCGTCTCCCTGAGCGCTCTGAGATTGACGGCAACTTAAGCGAACATTCAATTGTGGAATTTTACTCTCGATAGCATATGTCCATGCACGTTCCATCTTCGTGGATGTTATTCGAAGGGGTATGTGCGGGGGAAGAGGTGAACCGTGATTGGTCTTAGTAACATGGTAACGCCGAAGATTGAGCGCGAAGCAGAAGCGCGAAATTACGGCAAGTTTATAATTAGCCCGCTGGAGCGCGGCTATGGCATAACGCTGGGTAACGCTCTGCGCCGGATATTGCTATCATCCCTGGATGGAGTGGCAGTCACCTCGATCCGTATTGCTGATGTACAGCATGAGTTTAGTGACGTCCCTGGTGTGCGCGAGGATGTGATTCATGTCATGCTGCAGATTAAGCAACTGCGGATGAAGATGTACGATGTCGAAACAGCCCATTTGCACCTGGAAGTACGTGGCGGTGGTGTGGTTACTGCAGCAGATATTGTCACCCCTCCGGAGGTCGAGATTGTCAATCCTGATCTATACCTGTTTACAGTGGATGACAATAAAGCCGACCTGGAAATTGAATTAACTGCCGAGCGAGGTCGCGGATATTCACCCGCCGATGATCGCACCGGACGGTTACCGATCGGTGAGTTGCCTGTGGATGCCATCTATAGCCCTGTCCGAAGGGTAAATTGGGAAGTTGGCTCAGCCCGGGTTGGGCAGAGTACGAACTATGACAAGCTTATCCTTGAGATCTGGACAGATGGAACTTTCAGCCCAGAAGAGGCTCTGAGCACCAGTGCTAAAGTTTTAATTGAGCACCTGCGGCACCTGGCAGGGATTAGTGAGGAATCTCTGGCTGCCATCACTGAAGAGGAAGAGGAAGGCAGTCGCCTCACCAGTGAGATGATCGAGACTCCCATAGAAAACCTAGATCTGTCTGTAAGGGTGTTTAACTCGTTGAAGAGAACTGGCATTACGACGGTCGGCGAAGTGTTGGAACTGCTCGAAAAAGGTGATGAGGCGGTGATGTCGATCCGGAATTTTGGTGAGAAGAGCCTGGAAGAGCTGCGCCTGAAGATGCGGGAAAAGGGCTATCTCAAGGATGAAACTGAAAGCGAAGCGGAGTAGGAAGAGATGCGACACAAGATAGCAGGATATAGACTAAGTCGAGGCAAAGATGAACGGGCATCACTGCGCCGGACCTTGATAAAGCAATTGTTCGAACACGAAAGGATTCAGACGACCCGAGCTAAAGCCCAGGCTATTCGTGGTCAGGCTGAGCGTCTGATTACCCTTGCCAAGCGCTCTAGCAGTACCGATGATGCTGGCAAAGTTCATGCTCGCCGTCTGGCAGTAGCTCGTCTCGGTGATCCAGTTATTGTTAAGAAGTTGTTTGATGAAATTGCACCTCGTTATAGTGAACGTTTAGGTGGTTACACCCGTATGCTCAAGCTGGGTCCCCGCCTGGGTGACGCTGCTGAGCAGGTGATCTTAGAGCTGGTCGAAGACTGAAAAACAGTAATCGGTGATCAGTCATTAGCGTTAACCACTGAGCACTGAATACTGGATATGGAACGTTACCAGGTTATTCTCGCCTACGATGGCACTGACTTCTGCGGCTTTCAGAAGCAAGCTAAAGCCCGGACAGTCCAGGGTGTCGTGGAGAGCGCTTTACGGCAACTTGGATGGCAAGGTAAATCGTTGCTGGCAGCAGGTCGTACAGACACTGGAGTGCACGCTTCTGGACAGGTAATTGCATTTGATATGGAGTGGAGGCATTCTACCGAAGACCTGTTACGGGCAATCAATGCCAGCTTGCCCCAGGATATAGTGGCGCGTGAGGTGCATATTATCGGTCCGGATTTCCACCCGCGATATGATGCTCTCAGTCGCTGCTACCAGTACCGCCTCTTTTGTGATCATATCCGCGATCCGTTGCGTGAGCGGTTTGCCTGGCGGGTTTGGCCTGAGGTAGAGCCAGCCTGCTTGATCAAGGCTGCAGGTTACCTGTTGGGTAAGCACGATTTTGCTGCTTTTGGTACCCCGCCCCGGACCGGAGGAAACACGGTGCGGAATGTCTCACTTGCGGGATGGAAGCAGGAAAGACCATACCTGGTTTTTGAGATCGTTGCCGAAGCGTTTCTTTACCATATGGTGCGTCACCTGGTCCATTTGCAGGTGATGATAGGACAAGGTAGTCAGGAATTGGGCATCATCTCGCGTTATTTGGATGGAGAAATAAGCTCTCCACCAGTGGGTCTTGCCCCATCGAATGGTTTGGTATTGACCAAGGTTAATTATCGTTAAGTCGATGCGATAACCGATTATGGAGTTGTGAAAAGAGATTGATATTTTTCAGGTGATTACGTTACTGGTAAAAAGCAGTAAAAAGCCTGAGATGTGGAGAGAATGACAGTGCAAAAGACTTATATCCCTAAAGCGGGAGAATTATCTCACGAATGGGTGCTGGTTGATGCAAAAGACCAGACCCTTGGTCGCCTGGCGGCTAAAATATCCCGGTATATCCTGGGGAAGGGAAAAACGAACTTCACCCCAGGTGTTGATAACGGCGACTTTGTCATTGTGGTCAATGCAGAGCAAATTCGGGTGACGGGTAATAAACTAGAAGACAAGATGTATTATCGCCATTCTGGCTATCCGGGTGGCATCAAGATAATTAGCTTGCGCTCCCAATTAGCTACCCATCCAGATCGTGTGATTAGACATGCAGTATGGGGCATGTTACCGCATAATAAAGTTGGTCGTCAATTGATCAATCGATTGAAGGTTTATGCTGGGTCTGAACATCCCCATAGTGCCCAGAATCCGAAGCCCCTGGACTAAAGTGTAAGGAGTTATTATGGCAGTTCAATTTTATGAAGGAGTTGGTCGCCGGAAAGAAAGTATTGCACGTGTGCGTGTGATGAACGGCTCAGGTCAATTCACGGTTAATACGAAACCGGTCGAACAGTATTTTACGCGCTTTGGAGATCTAAGTGCGGTACTGGCACCTATAGAAGCTGCGGGAGAAGTACGCGCTCAACTGGATATCAGTGCCGTTGTCAAAGGCGGTGGTGTGACCGGTCAAACCGATGCTGTGCAGATGGGAATGGCACGCGCTATCTTGTTGATGAAACCTGATGCCCGATCTGCCCTACGTAAGGCTGGTTTATTGACGCGCGATCCGCGGGTCAAGGAACGCAAGAAGCCCGGTCTCAAACGTGCTCGCAAGGCTCCGACCTACACCAAACGTTAATCAACCCATCTTAATCCATTGAATGCGTAGAGCGTTACCATTTGAGGGTATTTCCTTCGAGTTGGTCACGCTCTAGCGTGTTTAAAGGTAGATATTCGATCATTGCACTATAATAATTTTGATTGTTTGGAATCCAGAAGCTTTCTTCTGGTATCGAAGAGGTTAATATGGTTTTCCCTGGTATACAAATTATCGGTTTAGGACCTGGCGATGCTTCCCTGATCACGCGTCAGGCATGGCAAATCCTTGAAAATGTCAAAGAGATTTATCTCCGGACAAACCAACATCCCGCGGTTAAAGGGTTACCCGGTCAGCTTCGTGTAAATTCATTCGATTTTTTGTATGAAACGAGTGAGAATTTTGAATCAGTATATAACGGGATCGTCGACAAAATTCTAGAGTTAGGTCACAGACCGGAGGGTGTGGTTTACGCAGTTCCCGGACACCCATTCGTGGCAGAGGCAACCGTCCCAGCGATCGTAGAAAGCGCTAATAAGGACGGTCTGCCCGTTCAGGTAGTAGAAGGGCTGAGCTTTCTGGAGCCCACTTTTACGGCTTTGGGTATCGATCCGTTTCCTCAAATCGCCCTTATAGATGCATTGGAGTTGGGGAGTGCTCATTTTCCTCCTTTTCCACCTGATACCCCGGCGATTATTGGGCAGATCCATTCTCGCGCTATCGCTTCGGAAGTAAAACTGGTGCTCATGGAAGTTTATCCGGATGAGCATATAGTTCAGTTTGTACATGGGGCTGGGACGACGGATCAGCTGGTGGAGACAATTCCTCTATATGAGATCGATCGCAGCCCTCAGGTTGGTTTATTATCATCCTTATACGTGCCTCCTCTGGGAATTGGCACATCGTTGGAGGCATTTCAGGATGTAATTGCCGCGTTGCGAGCGCCTGATGGTTGTCCCTGGGATCGTGAGCAGACCCATCTAAGCCTCAGGCCCCATCTTTTGGAAGAAGTGTATGAAGTTTTAGCAGCCCTAGATAGGCAAGATACACCTGCATTAGGCGAGGAGCTTGGCGATCTCTTATTGCAGATCGTGTTGCATGCCCAGATTGCCAGTGAAGAGGGTGAGTTTAATATGGCGGATATCTTGCGTGGAATCCATCATAAGATCATCCGTCGTCACCCACATGTGTTTGGGGATTTAAAGTTACCAAATTCTGAAAGTGTGGTCCAAAACTGGGAACGACTAAAAGCGACCGAGAAGAAGGAGAATGGAAATACCCAATCCGGTTTATTAGAAGGGGTATCAATAACGATGCCGGCTTTATCACAAGCTCAGACTTACCAGGTGCGCGCGGCTCGGGTTGGATTTGACTGGCATGAGATCCAGGGAGTATATGATAAGTTGAATGAGGAAATAAATGAGCTGCGGGCCGCGCAAGACAGCTTTTCTCAAGAGAAAGAAATTGGTGACTTGCTCTTCGCGGTCGTTAACCTGGCGCGCTGGTTGAAGGTGGATGCGGAGAGTGCTTTACGTGAGAGCAATGCTCGTTTCCGAGGACGATTTGTGCACATCGAGAAGGTTGCCAGAGACCAAGATCGGCAGCTGTCTGATCTTTCACTGGAGGAGATGGAGCATCACTGGCAAGCAGCTAAAGGGTTGGAATGATTACCATTTACCGCCCCGCAATCTTTTGAGCAACAACCTGGGCAATGTGATTCGTCATAGATACGACCAATTCGTCAGGCACGCCCTCAAATGCTTTTGATTGCAATCGTAAATCGATGGGATCATTGACATGATCGATCACGTAACAATTGCCATCAGATGGGAACGCGATCTCCGTCGAAAACAAGTCCAACTTCGATAATTGAGCAATTTGTTCTGTTATCAGGCGCAGACGCTGTAACGAGAACCTCTCTTCTTCTTGGTAGGAAAGGGGCTTATAAACATGAGTGTCGGGGTTCCACCAGCATGGATGTATTTTCCCAAGGCAGTAGAGCACTCGAAACCAGGCGGGATGACTTTCATAAATGGCGGGATTGATATAAGATTGCAACAGATACTGATCTGACGGGTATTCCTTTCGTGCGACGAGGACCTGGTCCCAGGTATAAGCCTGCTTAATCACTCCTTTTCCCCCACCCCCGAAAGCAGGTTTGATCGAAAAACAAAGCCCAAGCTGCCTGAGATCAGGTGGATCAGGATTGGGAAGCTCCAAATAGGAAGGCAAGATGATTGTCGGAGGGGTCGGGATCCCCGCCTCAGTGAAGGTTTGTTGGGATTTTGCCTTATTCCAGGCTTGTCGGGCAAATCCAATCGGGTTAATACAGTAGACGGAGGGTTGATTCACCCATGGGGCAAGCGCATAAAAACGTTTGTCGGTGTCTGAAGCCCGGTCTAGAAATGCCCAGAACCTTATTTCACTCCTGAGCAATGCTTCAAGAATTGCTTCTAGGTTTTCCGGAGTTATTTGAAGAAATGATAGGTTAAGACCCTGGCAGGCAGCTCCAAGAAGCTGAACGAAGTCCGTATCATAATTCCATTCCCATGCCAGGCATAAATCATAAGTCATCATACTAAACCCAAAGAGGCTCTCGTGACGGTACTGCGCTCGTGTTGCGCTTCTTCGCCTGAGTAGCCTGGAACGTGTAATACCAAATGAAAGTAATCCTGTGAACTGGATAAGAATGTATGGGCTTCTCCAGGTTCAATAATAATCATATCACCAGGGAATAGTTTTAGGGTTTCTTTCTCAACCCGCAATTCGGCTGTTCCGTTGGTCACGAGATAGACTTCTGTGGTTTGCATATGTTTATGGGGGTCGTCAATCCCACGGCTGGCGAATCCAATTGAAATTGGAAGATCCGAATTCCATGGTCCAGCGAACCAACCTTTAGGTTTGGTGATGTCTACTTGATATCGATGCATCTGTTTTGAGGACAAATCCGCCCTCCGAGTTTCGGAGGGCGGAAATTACTTTAGAGGGTTATCCTTCAGGTTGTTTATTCTCTTCTTGAAGGACTCGAATGCCATTCCTTACTTGGGTCAAGACCCGATCCATCTCGATCTCCAGACGAGTGAGGGTATCCAGTGCATATTGATCTGCCTCACCCTTGGTATTATCCACGTCCGCGCGCGCCTGGGCGACAATTTGATCGGCACGCGTTTGGGCAGCTTGCACAATTGCATCACGATCAACAAGCTGCTCACTTTTTTCCCGTGCTAGCGATAGAGTCCGGTTGGCTTCCTCTTGCGCCTGTGCCATTAAGCGATCGCGTTGAGCTAATAATTGCTGAGCCTTCTTTACTTCATCAGGGATCGCTACTCGCATTTGGTCGATGATGTCAAGAACCCGGTCTTCGTCCACAAACACATTATGGGTAAATGGGAACGGACGGCTTTCGTTTAGTATCTCTTCCAGTCGATCGATTAGGTGCAAAATATCCATAAGTTTCCTCCGCAGATTAAGCGGTAATTAAGACCGGGCATTTAGATTGTCTTCTTAAGATTACACTCAAATATAGAAAACGTCAACCAAAAATAAATACTAATCTCGCATCGAAGTTGGCGGGACAACCTGCTGTCCGTCGCCCAATTCCCTAAAGCGGTTCTTCAGGGCAGCCTCCACATGGGGGGGAACCATGCTGCTAACATCGCCTCCCAGGGAAGCAATTTCTCGAACTGTGGATGATGAAAGAAAGGAATGCTCTTCATTGGTTATAAGAGCGATCACCTCGATTTCGGGTGCCAGCCGGTGGTTAGCTAAAGCCATGCGAAACTCGAATTCAAAGTCCGAAAACACGCGTAAACCCCGCACGATAACCTGTGCTCCTACCTTCCGGCAGAAATCGACGGTCAACCCCTGGAAACCAACTACACTGATCTTGGGGTTATCGATAAAGGTACGCTTCACCAGTGCGATGCGCTCATCCGGCGTGAATAATAAGGATTTTAAAGGGCGGTCATAGACTGCGATGATCACTTCGTCAAACAGGCGAGCTGCCCGGCAAGCAATATCAATGTGGCCGTAATGGATGGGATCAAAGGTGCCAGGAAAGAGGGTGCGAACCATTAGCTAATATCTCCTTTGCCTGCCTGGCTACTATCGTCTCCCCAAAAATGTTGCAAGGTTGATGCCAGCAAGCGTTGTTCGGGCTTTACCAGGTCGGGGTCGACCTCGAATAGATATTGGGATAGTTGCCGGGCTTTTTCAATCATGTGCAGGTCAGTCAGGTTCGCCAGGCGCAGTTCCGAATAACCCGATTGGCGGGTTCCCAGGAATTCGCCTGGACCGCGTTGTTCTAGATCGCGCTCAGCCAGCTTGAAACCGTCATTTGTTTGTGACATAACTGAGAGGCGCTCATTTTCGGTCGCGTCTGGGGTATCTGGAATTAATATGCAATAGGCTTTTTGCCCGCCTCGTCCTACCCGCCCGCGGAACTGGTGAAGTTGGGCTAAACCGAACCGGTTAGCTCCTTCGATCAACATCACAGAAGCGTTTGGGATATCTACTCCTACTTCCACCACCGAAGTCGAAACCAGGATATCAATCTGCTTATCGCGGAACTGCGTCATGATGCTGTCTTTTTCGTCAGGCTTGATTCTCCCATGTAGTAGACCGAGTTTTTGCTTGGGGAATACCTCCTGTTGGAGGCGTTGGTGTTCTTTAACGGCTGCCAAGGCCTCGCTATTTTCGCTCTCTTCAATGAGGGGGTATATAATGAAAGCCTGGCTTCCTGTTTCAACCTGGTTCCGGATCAGAGTGTAGGCTCGTTCTCGCTCACGTGGGAAAAGCACGTAGGTATCGATCTTTTGCCGTCCAGGTGGCATTTCATCCATTACAGACAAGTCAAGGTCGCCATAGACAGTAAGGGCGAGGGAGCGCGGGATGGGGGTAGCGGTCATAACTAGCAGGTGAGGATTATTACCTTTTGACCGCAAAATGGAACGTTGGCTAACTCCGAAACGATGTTGCTCATCAATAACAGCCAGTTGTAGATCGGCGAAGATCACAGGATCTTCTAATAAGGCATGGGTACCGACAATCACTTTAATATCACCGTTTGCCAGCCCAGCCCGGAGGATTTGCTTCTCCGACTCAGGGGTCGCACCCACGAATAACCGGATTTGTCCGGGTTTAATCGCCGGTGGGATAGATGGAGCGCGTTCAGAATCCCCTGAGAGCAGTTTAAGCAAGTTTTGGTAATGTTGTTCTGCCAAGATGCCGGTAGGAGCAAGGACTGCCGATTGTGCACCTTGATATGCAAGTATGGCAATTGCCAAAGCCGCAATAACAGTTTTGCCTGAACCAACATCTCCTTGTAGCAGGCGGTTCATCGGGCGCCCCGAGTGTAGGTCAGCTTTTACATCAGAGAGTGCGCGCTGTTGAGCGCCAGTTAAAACAAATGGAAGGCGTTCAACCTGTCCTGCCAACCAATCATCCGGTGGGTCAAAAATCCGGGCACTGCGGTTCTGCCAGGTACGTTTTTGACGTAGCACCCCAAGCTGCAACAGGAAAATCTCATCAAAAGCTAATCGTTGGCGAGCCGCTTTTAGACGGTCCATGGAGTCAGGGAAGTGCGCCTGTAAAAGAGCGCTCGATAACGGCATTAATTCCCCTTTACGGCGGATTTCCTCGGGGAGATGGTCTTGTACACGGGAGGACCAATAATTAACCACCTGGTACATAAGCCGGCGTAACCAGCGCTGAGTGATGTTAGCTGTTAAAGGATAGACAGGGACAATCCGGTTGGTATGGAGATTCTGTTGTTCTAGAGGCTCCCATTCCGGGTTGTTCATTACTAAACGTCCCAGGTATTGGTCGATTTTTCCGGAGATTACGATTTGCATGCCATTCCTCAGGCGTTTTGCCTGCCAGGGTTGGTTAAACCAGGTAATCCGCAATGCTCCGCTCCCATCACTGACGATGGCTTCTTCTATTTCAGCGTGACCACCTCGGATGGGTCTGGCTGAGACTGATTGTATTGTCGCAATAACTGTGACTTCTTCACCGTAGAAAAGCCGGTTGATGGGTTTTAACTGCGTATAGTCGTCATACCGGCGCGGAAAATAATAAAGCATGTCACCCAGAGTCGTCAGACCTAACCGGCTTAATGTTTGTCCATGCCTGGGACCTACACCCGGCAATACGGTTATAGGCGCAGAAAGGGCAGCTGGTGTTCCTTCAGCTGGCGGTCGAGAGACTTTCGATGGGGCTGTCTTTTGAGAGGGTAACTCAGCGGCTTCTGTGATATCTGTTTTTACAGCTATGACCTCTGTTTTATGGGTTTCCTTGAGTTCTTCCTGAGTTGTTAATGTCTCTGGTTTTATAACGCTAGGTTTGCTTTCCTCCATGACAGGAGCACTTACCTGTTCAGGTTGTTGTGGTTGAGTTTGGGAAATTTCACTTTTAAGAGTTAATGCAGGTGGGAGGGTTGGTAGGTGAATATTTGTGTCGCGTTGTAATCTCCCCCATAAACCTTCGAGCGCTTCAGCCCGTGAGTTTTGGGTGAGTTGGTGGTAATCGCGCAGGCGTGCATTTACTGCCCGGATTAGTTCTTCGGGTAACTCGTCTGCCCGGGCTTCTGCTTCCCAAGGGATTAGCATTTTATCCAATCCACCCATTACAGCGCGGTTATCATAACCGCGTTCGGCCTCCAGCTTAAGAATTTTTATTAACTTTTGTAGAGATGGCTTCATGGATTGTATTTTACTTTACAGATGGATTACTTTGTACTACCGCAAATCCAAGGCAATTTGGACCAGCATATGTACCGATTACTGTCGTGACATTGACAATCAGGGGTGCTGTCGCGAGTTTAAAGTTAAGGTTTTCCAGGAATTGGCGCGCGTCGGCTTCGGCATTAGTGTGCAGGATCGCTAATCGTTCGAGAGGAGCAAGGTTGTGGATCATCTCCAGCAAGCGGTTAATTCCTTTCGTACGGGAACGGACCTCTCCCAGGCTTAATACTTTACCATCACGTACTTCCACTATCGGCTTGAGATTTAGAAAAGCGCCTATCCGGGCGCGTGCCCAGGATACACGCCCGCTTCGTTGAAGGTATTCTAATGTGTCTAGCATAGCAATCACGTGTACTCTTCGACGCACATCATTAATATGGGTGATTATTTTCTCTAATGGAAGACCTCGCTTTAGAGCATCAAATGCCTCCAACGCTTGAAAACCGAGTCCGAGGGTCACTTGTTGGCTATCGATTACATGCACCGCTTGACCAAATGCCTGAGCTGCCGCGCTGGCAGCATTAAAGATCCCACTTAAAAGGCTAGATGGATGAATGGAAATAATATTGGAAACTCCTTGCTGGAAAAGTTTTTCATAAAGTTTAATATAGGAACCAGAAGAGTTGGTAGCGGTGGTGGGAAGTGATTTCATTTGAGGAAGCCGTTTGTAGAATTCCTCCCGGGTAATGCTTTTGTTATCTTCGTATTCTTGCCCGTCAATTACAATGATATTTGGAACCACAAAAATATTTTCCTCCCCCGGTGGAGGATAGGGCAGATCGGATGTGCTATCCGTTACAATGGCTATACTCATACATACACCTCATAAAGTCGATATACAGCTTGAAAATCCCTGAATAATAGGGTAGATGTGGCAATCTATTGTCATACGTCCGGGCAATATTCCATGGCGACAACTCCCATGCTGCGGGGGCCCAGGATTGTCGCCAGGGAGACACCCAAGTTATGTTCGCTGAGATGAACGGAGGGGAAATCGCCATTAATCCGTTCTTTAAGAGTACGTGCTTCCTGCTCATATGGTGGAACACCCTGGATTATGGCGATGTGTTGTAGGTGGCTAAATTCAGTTATGAACTCGTGCAGGATATCGACAAGATGGCGGGAGTTACGTATTTTCTGGATGGGAACTAATCGACCATTTTCAAGGATAAAAAATGGCATGATCCCTAACATTTCGCCAATGATAGCCTGGGCAGGATCAAGATGTCCTGAATGATATAGATAGGTTAAGCTTTGCACACAAAAAACGGTATAGACTCGAGGTATTAATCCTCTAACTAAACGGTTGATCCTCAAACTGGAGGCTCCATTTTCAATGGCTTCTGCAGCCGATTGGACCAATAAACCTAGACCGACCGCGGTTGTTTGTGAGTCGATGATATGTATGGCTACCGGACCGCGCATCGTTGTAGCCGCTTCTTGCGCTGCCCAATAAGCTGGATTTAATTGCGCTGAGATAAGAATGGTGATGATCTCGTTATATTTCCGACCTAGGGCATTAAATACCTGGCAAAATTCTCCCACAGTGGGTGGGATAATTTTCGGAAAGGTATGGTTCCTGACCGAGGGAGGCAAGTTAGCAGTTTTTAAGTCTTTACCGTCGGTAAACTGTTGCTCTTTTAGCTGAATATGGAGGGGGATAATATTAACCAGCTCGTGTCCAGGGAAGACTGGACCCGAAAATTGAGCTGTGCTGTCAGTCAAGATGCATATTTGAGACATTATTCTACAGAAATAATAAACTGGTAGTGAGGTTGACCGCCATCTTTGACTTCAATCTGTTGATTGGGGTAATGAGAACGGATGACATCTGCAATCCGGTAAGCTTCTTGTTTCGTTAGATTTTCACCATAAAATAGGGTAATATTCTCGCGTTGCTTGGTTTGAGCTTTCTCTAAGAAACCCAGACAGGCGTCTTCGAGCGAGGATGTGCCGTATATAAGTTTACCATTATGAAGCACGATGAGTTGTCCCTCGTTGACTTTAACGCCGTCGATCTCTACTGTCCGTGTGGCAGTCGTTATCTCACCGGTTTCCACTTCATTAACTGCTGTGCTCATATCTTCTACGACACTGTCAAATTCGCCATCAGGGGCAAAGCAAAATATTGCTGCCAAACCTTGTGGGACGGATTTCGAGGGAATAACTTCTACTTGCTTTACAGTTAATAACTTGACTGCCTGAGCTGCCAGGATGATATTTTTATTATTAGGTAGGATGATGATTTTATCTGTCGGTAAATTTTCAAATGCATGGACGATCTCTTGAGTGCTAGGATTCATCGTTTGCCCCCCCTCTACAATGGCGGCTGCTCCCAGGCTGGCAAAGATCATGGCAATTCCTGGTCCCGGTGCAACAGCGATGACTGCTATCTGACCAGGTTCTACGATAGCCAGGGGTAGTTTCGTTTCTCCCGATTCCCGTTCGCGGGCTTCCATCTGTTCAACCAGGTTTTCCATACTCACTTTGGTGATAGTACCTAATGACATAGTGTAATCGATCGGTTCATAACGCTTTTCGGTCGGAACATGAATATGTAACCGGTAGAATCCATCTCCCTCACCCAATTGTATAGAAGTTCCAATCTCTTCAAGCTGATTATAAAATCCTTCTAATACCAAAGGTGCTGATGGTTGAAAGTCAATAATCAGTTCATAATCCTGACCGGGTTCCAGGGTATTTAAGGATCCCTCGAGGTTCATAGACGATAAAGGTTGGACGGTGGTTAAAGGTGTATCTAGCGATTGGTTGTTGATATAGCGTAGCATACCTTCGAGAATGAAGAATAATCCTTTTCCCCCAGAGTCTACCACCCCAGCTTCTTTTAAAACTGGGAGTAGCTCGGGTGTATGTGCCACTGATTCATCCGCCGCGGGAATAATTTTAGTCAGGATGTCAATGGGGTTCTCTGTTTCTTTGAGCGCCTTTTCAGCGGCAGAAGCTGTATCCTTCGCTACAGTCAGGATTGTACCTTCTACCGGGTGTACCACGCCTTTATAGGCAGTATCTCTACCTTCTGCAAAGGCTCGTACCAGGCTTCTCCCGTCTAAATATTCCTGGTTGTCAAGGGCGCGTGCAAAACCACGCCATAATTGCGAAAGAATGACACCTGAATTGCCGCGCGCTCCCATCAACGCTCCATGTGCAATAGCATGAGCCATTTTTCCAGTATTCCGTTCGGGATTTGTGGCGATTTCATCGAATGCGGCCTGCATTGTAAGCACCATATTGGTGCCTGTATCTCCATCAGGAACCGGAAAGACATTTAGCTTGTTGACGATTTGTTGATTCGTCTTCAACCAACTCAAGGCAGCCGAAACCAGTTGCTTTAACCCCTGACCATCGATCGGGTGATCATGAAATTGCTCATAGTGTGTTTTGGGGATATGAACAGATGTGTCTGAAACCATTACGTAGTTTACTCCAGGATGGATAAGATATTAGTCAGTGTCACTAACGCGTAGATTCTGAACATGAACGTTGACTTCATTGAGAGGCATGCCAAGTGCTTTTTCCACCTGGAAGCGAACAGTTTCACCTACACTAATTGCGACAGTTTTTATTCTTGTACCATATTCTACAACAATATAAATATCAATATTAATATCCTGCCCATCATAATGAACTTCAATACCATGGGTAGGGTCTTTTACAACGGCGTTAGTTAGGCCATTAACAAAATTCTTTGGAGCCAGGCCGACTACGCCGTAGGATAGTAGCGCAGCATGAAACGCAATGGTAGCGATGGCTTTTGGTGATACATGAATACTGCCAATAGGGGTAGTTTCTTCGGTCATCCCAAATCCTCGTTAAGTACGGCTTGATATAGGTCGAGATTTGTGGTAGAATTCGCCCGCTTAAGTCAGGCGGATCACGATCTCATAGTAAAGTGTGATTATAGCCTCAAATTGGTTATTTTTACATTTCAGATGTCGGATTCTATTATTAAGTTTTTCTGGTGTATACCCCGTACGGTTGGGTGCCCAGATCGCTGGGAAAGGATAATGTCAGATGGCTAAATGTGCAAATTGCGGTAAATCGACAACTTTTGGGCGTAATCGCCCCTGGTCAAATAAGGCTACTCGTAGGACTTTTCGCCCCAATCTTCATACGGTTACAGTATATGAAGATGGTCGTAAGGTCCAAAAGGTATTGTGCGCAAAGTGCCTCCGTACGTTGGTAAAGACCTCCTAAATCAGTAATATTTTCGTTTCGATCAAGAAAATCGCGGCTGTTGCCGTGATTTTTGTTTTTAAAACACCGATCATCCCCCTGGGAAACGCGCTCGCAGGGCTTTAACTCCAGCAGTGATACCAGCCGGATTTTTAAAGATAGCGGTAGCCGCGACGAATACTTGAGCTCCGGCTTGAAGGGTTAGGGGGAGGGTTTCCTCGGTAATCCCACCATCGACAGCAATCATCGCGTTAGGGTTGACTTCATCCAAAGCACGCCGTATCTGGGTAATTTTCGAAACTGTTTCAGGTCTGAATACTTGCCCAGAATAACCCGGGTTGACAGTCATAACCAAGACAAGATCGACTAAAGATAGTACGCTTTCAAGAACATTTGCTGGAGTGCCGGGGTTTAACACTACGCCGGCTTTACATCCCAATTCTTTAATCGTTAATAAAGTGCAGTGGATATTCGGGCAAGTCTCGATATGCACATAAAGAACATTAGCTCCCGCGTGGGCAAAATCCGCCAGCAAATGCTCAGGTGACTGTACCATTAAGTGGGCATCAATGGGTAGATGGGTTATTCGTCGACATGTCTCGACAATGAAGGGTCCCATGGTGAGGTTTGGTACAAAATGACCATCCATGACATCGACGTGGATCCAATCTACACCGCTACGCTCAGCTTCGGTTATTTGTTCGCCTAAACAAGCAAAATCCGCAGAAAGTATAGATGAGGTGAGGATATAAGGAGATGACATATGTAACCAATAAAATGTCTCTAACCGGAAAAGATAGGATTGAACAAGCCTCTCTTAACGCCCGGGTGGATTATAGAGTAAGTATATCCACAACCAGAATGGGATTAACCCACCTACCGCTAGCAAGGCTAGTAAGCCGAGTGCCCAGGTTTTCCAATCGATATCAAACAGATTGTTTTCCTCAGTGTTAATTTCTTGTACCCTTTGAATTGGGACAGGGGGCTGGGTGATGGGTCTACTAACCGGCCTGCTAATAGGTCTGGATGGATGTTCTCTGGTCGGCGGATAGGCAGGTTGCCCGGGAACAGGTGCCCGGACTGTCTCGGTTGGCTCATTAACTCTGGCAGAGGCAGCAAAATTAATGATCACTCGTCCCAACTGGTCAGCAGTCCGGTAACGTGCCGTGGGTTCTTTCGAAAGAACTTTGAGGAGAATTTGCTCTAAAGGAGGTGGAATGTCGGGATTAATTTGGCGAGGAGGGATAGGCAAGGCTTCGCGATGCAACTGAGCTAATTCCGTGGCGTTTTTAGCTATGAAAGGTAATTGCCCAGTGATCATTTCGTATAGGATCACCCCCAGAGCATAAACATCTGTGGATGGGGAAGGGGCTTCTCCTTTGGCTTGCTCTGGGGAAAAATATTGGGGTGAGCCCCATACAACATCCATCTTCTCATCGGGTTGGATGGAGGCTAGAGCTCGGGCAATCCCAAAATCGGTTATTTTTAAGCGTTGATCGGGGGTAACGAGTAAATTCTGGGGTTTTACATCACAGTGTACCAACCCTGCACGGTGGGCATAGCCAATCCCTGCACAGGCTTGGACAATTAATGGGATAGCTTCCTCAATACTGAACCGACCTTTACGACGCAGGATTGTTTTTAAATCTGTGCCTGGTATGTACTCCATAACAATGAATAAACGACCAGCGTCTAATCCAAAATCATGCACGGTGACGATATTCGGGTGGGATAGATTCGCGGCTGCTTTAGCTTCTTGCCGGAAACGTTCTCGAAATTCCAGGTTAGAAGAATAATCCTCCCGCAATACTTTAATGGCAACAGTCCGTTCCAGCATCAGGTCGCGCGCTAAGTAAACTACCGACATACCGCCCGCACCCAAGCTTCTATCTAATTGGTATCGATTATTTAAGACTGCTCCTTCTGTCATCACTTTAATTCTAGCACGTTTTTCAGTAAGTCTTACGGTTGTTTTAATAGATGAGCTGTTTATTACCGTACTAATTTGTGTGAAGTTTACGTTTCCAGTATCGTAAAAAGTCTAGTAAAATCAACTGGTAAAGGGCGATTATTATGAGACAGGGTTATCTAGCCTATAATCCGACCTCTGGTCGTTTTCCATCCAAGATGTTGGCGGAACGCGCAGCTGATTTATTACAAAAACATGGTTGGCAATTGCGAGTTGAGAAGACACAAAATAGCGCTCATATCACTCGCTTGGCAAAACAAGCCGCCAACGATGGGATGGATGCCTTTTTTATCGCTGGAGGGGATGGTTCGGCAAACCTGGCAGCAGCTGGTTTAGTGGGAACAGAGACTGCCCTGGGAGTATTGCCCGCTGGAACATCGAATGTCTTGGCACAGGAGTTTGGTTTGCCTGGTTTGTCATGGACGCGCTGGTCAGCATTAGAAGAAAGTGCTAACCGGCTGGCAAAGACAGACGCGCGCTGGATTGATATAGGATTGTGTAACGGGAAACTTTTCTTGCTGTGGGCTGGGATTGGGTTAGATGCATTCATCGTTCATCGGATGCGCCAGCGGGATCAATGGGCAAAAAACTTCGCGGTTGTCCATTACTTGACTTCAACACTGGCGAGTGCAAATATCTGGCCGGGTTTTAATCTCGGGATTAAAATAAATAAAAATGAAATAACTGGACATTTCCTGTTGGCAGTGGTGAGTAATATCCGTTTATATGCGGGTGGGATAGCCAGGCTTTCTCCTGACGCTCGTTTAGATGATGGGGAGATGGAGTTATTTCTTTTCAAGGGGGAATCATTACGAGATACTGTGCAGCATATCTGGGATTTATACACTGGTCACCATCTCCAGTCTGACCAGGTTCTTCATTATAAATTTCAGTCTTTAACGTTTGAATCGGATTCAAAGATGTTCGTCCAGATAGATGGTGATCCCGTAGATGGGAGTGCAGCGTTGGGTATCGAAGTACGCTCAAAAGCCCTGAAGATTCTGGTGCCTGATCCAATCCCACATATCTTGTTTGTCTAGCTGATAGATTGCCTCTATAATACTTATAATAATTTTTTAAGGTTTTTGGTATGAGGTTAGTAAAATATATACGTAAGAGCCCATTAAGCATCCTGGTATTGGCTTTTCTACTGGCGATTTTAGCAAAATTAGCCCATTGGGAGCCATTATGGATATTTATTTTCTCGGCATTGGGCGTAATTCCATTAGCTGGTTTCATTGGAGAAGCAACCGAATCACTGGCGTATATAACAGGACCTCGACTGGGGGGGTTATTAAATGCAACCTTAGGAAACGCAGCTGAATTAATTATCACGGTTGTTGCTATTCGTGAGGGTTTATTAGAACTGGTGAAGGCTTCTATAACCGGATCTATCTTGGGAAATTTGCTTTTAGTTCTGGGTATGGCAGTTTTATTTGGTGGGTTACGAAATGGTGTTCAAACCTTCAATCGAAAATATGCCAGCAGTAATGCGATTTTATTAGTCTTGGCGGTATTAACTTTGCTAATCCCATCATTGCTCAGCCAATATATTGGTAAAGAAGGTAGCCCTAAAGTAGAAGCGCTTAGTTTAGGTGTAGCAGGAGTGATGATAGTCTTGTATGGATTGGGTTTATTATTTGGTTATAAATCCAATAAAGGACCTCTGACGGTTGAATCTGAAGAAACAAATGTAACTGCACCGACCTGGTCTTTAAAGAACGCCTTGATAATCTTGGTGGTGGCGACCGTCGGAGTGGCTTATTTATCCGAATTATTAGTCGGTTCGGTTGAACCAGTGGTGGCTAAATTGGGGGTGTCCGAATTCTTCATCGGTATTATTTTCATCCCGATTATTGGCAATGTAGCTGAACATCTGGTAGCAGTTCAAGTGGCGATCAAGAACAAGATGGCATTAAGTGTTGAGATTGCCGTGGCATCGAGTCTCCAGATTGCCTTGTTTGTAGCCCCGGTATTAGTGTTCACTAGTTTGTTCTTGGGTCATCCTTTAACCATCGTCTTTAATCAATTTGAGCTATTAGCATTAATTGCTGGGGTGCTAATTGCTGCCCTCGTATCATCAGACGGTGAGACGAATTGGTTAGAGGGAGCCGAATTATTAGCAATTTATCTCATATTAGGATTAGCGTTTTTTCTTATGTAGAGAGTTTTTATTTAACTATGGTTCAGTAGAAAAAAGGTGCACATGAATCTTCGCAATCTGGTGCGATCGTACTTCACTCCGTTAACGATAATCGGTTCACTCGGTTTTGGTATTATATTATTTGGAGTATTATTGGGCATTATCTGGGTTACCCGCCCGGCTATCTCTCCTCATGTACCTCCGACAGCAATATTGACCGTTATTCCAGCTCCAACCAGCACGAATCCTTTACTCCTATCTCCCACCCCTGAGGAGGCAACACCGACTTCGTCGGTACCTCCTGCACCTCCTCCGGGTGATATTACCGTGGGTGCTTACGTACAGGTATCTGGTACTGGAGGAGATGGTTTACGGGTCCGAGCGGATCCAGGGCTACAGACTGATGTGCTCTTCATTGCTGTAGAAGCTGAAATATTTCTCGTAAAGGATGGGCCTCGCCAGGCGGATGACTATACCTGGTGGTATTTAGTCGGTCCTTATGATGAAACACATCATGGCTGGGCAGTATCCAATTACCTGGCTGTTACCCAAAATCCATAATTAGAGGTATTTGTGGACGAAGTTCGTTTTACTTGTCAACGCGTTTGCGTTTAAACCATTTTAGGTATATATTAATTTCAATGCCAGAAGATCCTATTGGTGCAGTGTATTCATATGTAGAACGCGCTTATATCCGGCTTCAAGCAGGTGATTTATTGATTCGGTGCCTGGAGGACGGGAACATTACCCCTATGCAACAATTGGTAGAGGGATTGGTTTTAGCGGGTCCACAAAGCATGAATACACTCCAGGAAGTATTGGCTGAAACGAGCCAGCGTAAATCCCAGATCATGGACGATCTCCAACAGGTGTTCTCAGGATTTGAAAACCAGCTAAAGAGTTATGGGATAAGAATAAACGGAGTGAGTGATGCAGTCTCGTTAAACCAGCTGACTGCTATTCATTTTTTAGCGATTCTACGCGAACAAAATCTAACAGAGGAGAAGAAGCAGATCGAGTGCTTACATCTTCTTCAAGAGAACAAAGAGCTGGTAACCAGCCTGGTGAGTAATATTCGTTTATTAGAAGAGATCGAAACCTATTTACGTGATTGGTTATGGGGGTTAGCTTACGAATCAGCGCGACAAAGAACAGACCACAAATCGTCTTTCTAGTCGAGGTTTATTTTATAGTTTCTATAACCCGTACCGATGGGGGAAACCTTTGGCGGTTTGTAAAATTATAAATAATCCCTCAGGTTATGCTCCACGGCATAAGCAGCTGCCTCGGCTCGGTTGCTGACCCCTAGTTTTGACAAGATGCTGCTTACATAGTTTCGCACGGTGCCTTCACCCAGGAAAAGGGCTTTAGCGATCTCACGATTGGTTTTTCCCTCAGATACGAGCAACAAAACATGTTTCTCCTGTTGAGTTAAAGCCGAGAAAGCAGATGCTTCTTCATCTCGAGCGGCTTTTCGCACTTCCTGGAAGATCCGTTGGGTTACAGCGGGATCGAGCAAAGCTTCTCCACGACTGACTGCCTCGATGGCGCGAATCAAATCATCTCCACCGATCTGCTTTAACACATAACCGGCCGCACCCGCGCGAATAGCGGAAAACAACATCTCATCCTCTGCATATGAGGTCAGCATAATAACGCGGGTCTGAGGGTATTTCTCAGCAATTTCCTGACAAGCCTCGATCCCGGAACCACCAGGCAACCGGATATCCATAACAACTACATCCGGCGAGTATGCAGCCACGCGTTCGACAGCTTCACGCGCTGTGCTAGCTTCCGCCACTACTTCAAATGTTGGATGTCTATCCAGCAGTGCCTTTAATCCAAGACGGACCACTTCATGATCGTCTACTAATAATATCCGTTGTTTCTGTGCCATTTTATACCTTAGCCTCATCGGCTTTCTTGCGATTGTAATCAACGAAACGATATCCAACCCCTCGCTCTGTTAGTATATATACTGGATTGGCTGGATCTTTTTCAATTTTCTTCCGTAGGTAATTAATATATAGCCGTACGTAATGAGGTTCATCACGATATTCATATCCCCATACGTTTGCCAGCAGTTGGTCGTGCGAAATAACCCAACCTGCATTTTGGACCAGGTGATATAGCAGGCGGTATTCGGTAGGGCGGAGGTTGACCAGTTTATTGTCTACCCATACCTCGTGCCGGTCGAAATCGAGTCTCAATCGATCGTCTACCTCGATCAACCCATGTGTAGAACCTGCATATGCTTCTGTCCGTCTTAAAACAGCTCTCACCCGGCTGACAAGTTCGCGTGGACTGAATGGTTTTGTAATATAGTCATCGGCTCCCAGTTCCAAACCTTTTACACGGTCGTCCTCTTCCCCTTTCGCAGTTAACATGATAACCGGCACAGTGCTGACCTCGCGGATCATCTTCAACACCTCAAAGCCATCGAGGTCAGGTAACATTACATCAAGCAGTACCAGGTCAGGAAGACTGCTTCTTAGGCGGTCAATTGCTTGACTGCCGCGAAAAGCTTCAGTAACCCGAAAACCATCATGTTCCAGGTTCAAGCGGATGAACCGTACCATTCGCTCTTCGTCATCCACAACTAGAATTCGACGGTTCTTGTACGAACTCTCTACCATAACTTACTCCCTCACGAAGCTAATAATTGCCTCTTCTTCCTTAGAAGGCATGATTTCAATAAAATTAATCCGATGAATTGGAAATATGATCGTCACAACATTTTCTGTTACATAATGAACATCTTTACCATCTACCCGACGTGGATTAGAAATGGTAATAAGGTTGTCTGTGGGCGTGGGTGCTTCGGTAACCTCACCTATGATCGGATCTTCGTTTTGTACATGAAGAATAATGGTAAGAGGCATAAGGTCCTCCAATAATTACGCTTTTCGGCTAAGAAGTTGAATCTTGATCCTGCCGAGAGAGAGAATATCTCCATGGTTTAGTGGATATGGTTGGTCAGGGGCAATTTTTTGGCCATTCACTCGCGTTCCGTTTACGGATCCTAAGTCAATCACTGTGATAATACTTCCATTGACCTTTATCTTGGCATGTAAACGGGAAACCCCTTTTTCGTACGCATTGTATGGAGATAGATCTATATCCGGAATAGTTGGCTGTCCTTCGGCTGTTCTCCCGAGAGTGAATTCATCCTGTCCAGTTAAAGGGATGATTTTTCCAGCATCCATTATGTGCAATGCCGCTTTTGAACCAACCGGCTGTTCATCCGGAGTTGATATCAGACGGTTGGTGATTAACCGTTGATAAGCGAAATCTGCTGCCGGGATAGTCTGAGGATTAGAAAGGTCGTCTTTTTTTATCAGCTGAGCTCCACATTGGCTGCAAAATAAGGTTCCAGTAATGTTTTGGTGTTGGCAATTAGGGCAGGTGATCAATTTTCATCTCCTCCTTTATTGCCTGAGGTTTTATCTGTTTCATCGTGGTTAAGTTCATTTGATAATGGAATCGATCTAGGCAGTAGTAATGCTCGCGTCCCATATTTTATTCGTTTTTTTCCACTTTCGCTAATCTCGTGGTGTTCTTGTAAATGGGCAGCCTCATTCATTACTGTTTGAGCTAGCTCGCGTTCACCTAAAGTTAGTAAATTCGTGGCAAGAAATTTTAATTGGTGAGCAGCCTCTTTAACTTTTCCAGATGCTACCTGCTCTTGAACCTGTTCTTGCATCCGGTAAAGAGTGACTTTTGATAAGGCTTGTATAATGGGGAGTGGTGGGAGCTCTTCTTCTTGGGTAGCGCTGACAGGTCTTTCGAAGTTAAGGCGCATGGTATATAAAGGTGAAGTACGGGCAGGGATATCAAGTGTAAGCAACCCATAACCCAGGATAAAACTTGTTTGATCGGATGGGATTTTCCCAACCTGGAATTCGAACAATATTTCCAGTGCGCCGTTTCTCGGAACTGGCCCCAACTGCATTGGATAGTGAGATTCCAACATGGCAGTTTCCGGTTCAAGACGGAAGGCATATTCTAATTCCACCTCAGGATATAAATCGAGGTTTAAGCTTACGTGATCCGCATAACTTTTCCCCAGATTTAAGAATTTCTCACGTAAGTAATCGTGGATTTCCCTGGGTTTCGTGACATAAGTTGTACTGCCGCCTGTCCGAGTGGTTAGTTTATCGAGAAAGGTATCATTCCATTTATTACCAATTCCCAACGCACTAATACCAATACCTCGAGTTTTCGCTTGTCCAGATATTTGTAAACAACCCTCTTCGTCGCCGTACGTATTTCCATCTGTAATCAGTATGACATGATTGATGAAGTCCTGCCGGTAATTACTCAGGACTGAGTTGTAACCCATCTCAAGCCCTTTTAGTATTTCAGTGCCTCCACCCGTACGTAGCATACGAATGCTGGTTTCTACTTTTGTTCGTTCAATATGAGTGCTCGCGGGTACTAATAATTTGGCATTGTCGCTGAAGGTAACAAGGGAGAATAAATCTTGTTGCCTGAGTTGGCGGAGGATCTCTATCGCGGTATCCTTGACCGTATCCATCATCACCCCACTCATCGAGGTAGAGCAATCAAGTACCACGCAAAAGTTTAGCGGTGGACCGGGTGTTTCAGCAGTGTCTCGACGAGCCTTTAATTCTAATAAGCCATAAATTAATTGGGGCTCAGCTAATATGGGGATTGCATTGCGACTAAAAAGGACCGTTGTGGTTATAGCCGGGGGATTAGTTACCTCAGGAGATAGGGTGGCATCATACGCGGCTCGTTTGCTCGGATCTGAGATGACCTCATAAGCCTCCTGAACTTTGATGAAAAGATCCGTACGTCCAGGTGCTTGACTAACATCAGGATGGAGACGCAGAGCGGCATCCCGGTAAGCCCGGCGTATCTCTTCCGGCGTAGCATCTATGGGTATCCCCAAGCGAGCGTAGTAATTCGGTTCTTTTAACATATCTTCTAAAGCAAGTCAGTTTTAAGAAGGATAGTGGACCAATATTGCAGTGATATTATCAGGGCCTCCTCCTAGATTAGCTCTCTCAATGAGTTTTTGACAGGCCATGTGCAAGATGGGGGTGTTCGTTATCAGGTTAACAATCTCATCTTGCGGTACTACACCCCATAGACCATCAGAACAAAGCAACAGGTAACTATCGCAAGGGAAAGAAGACGAAATAATATCGGGTTCGATTGGCTCACCTTGTCCGAGGGCCCGGTATAGCACATTTCGTTGGGGGTGAATCGCGGCTTCTTCGGGAGTGATCTGACCTAGCTCAACCAGTCTTTTTACCAGGGAATGATCGCGAGTAATGATGTCTACTTGTTGACTTGGGGATATTAGGTAAGCGCGACTATCACCCACGTGAGCAATCGTCATTTGATCTCCAAAGATAAGTACTGCTGTCAGGGTAGTACCCCCCCCAATGGCTTGTTTAATGATCGCTTTATGCGCTTCGAGGATGCCCTCGTGCATAATCTCTTGAAATGATTGCTCAGGAGCTTCTCCTTTCGTTTGGAGAAGCGGGACGAGTAGTTTTTGGATAACAAGACTAGCCATGGCTCTTACTGCGATGGCACTGGCTACTTCGCCATGCTGATGACCACCCATACCATCTGCGACAATATACAGTCCAAAAGGAATGTGGCGTGTATCGCTTACCAGGATGGTCGTGAATGTAAATAACGCATCTTCATTGCGGTCCCGTTGCTGACCCATCGATTGTCCACATGCAGTAATTAGTTGAGGCGGTTCCAGCAGCTTAGGTGCTTGAACACCTGGGATTGTGGGTTGTTCTCCAACGATAGATTTTTTAAGAACAGGAATCGTATCCGGCTCGCGACTGCTTTTCTTTGGAGTAAGGAATTTTTTAATTATTGCTCTCACGATGTTCCTCCCTTTCAACTTGCTTAATTATGCAGCCAGGGCATAAATGCGATGATCATTTGAGCCTATATATATTACATCATTTCCTGCGACAGGGGTTCCGGTGATGGGGCCATTGGTTCTATATTTCCAACGTAAACGTCCAGCACGATATTCCAGACAATAAAGATGACCATCTACCGAACCGCAATATAAAGAGTCTTTATAGATAATTGGTGAGCCAGTTACCTGATGTTCAGTAGTGAAATGCCAGACTTCTTTCGATGTACGCGCATCCAGACAGTATATATTACCATCCGATGAACCAGTAAAGACAAACGTGTCCGCAATACAAGGGGAGCAAACTGATGCTTTATCCATGCGGAAACGCCAGACAACCCAACCGGTCTTGGCATCCAAAGCGTAAAGGTACCAATCTGCTGAACCGACGAAAATTAACCCTTGGTAATGTGCTGGGGATGAGGTAACGGCTCGTTTAGCCCTGAATCGCCACTTAATTGTCCCGCCTAGATCGGTGCAATAAAATTCGCCATTTTCAGCGCCAAAATAAACCGCGTCGCCCTGGATAAGGGGTGTTGAATGAATAGGGGCACCCGCATCTGTACGCCATGCTCGCCGACCTGTAAGGGCATTGATAGCGTGCAGATATCCATCATCTGAGCCAATGAAGATGTGACCCTCCGCCAGGCGTGGTGAAGAATGGATGGGTTTGTCAGTGTAATAAGTCCATACCATTTTGCCTGAGCGTGAATTTATCACATGCAGGCGTTTATCTTCTGACCCAAAGACCAGGTTGTTTTCGAAAACTAAAGGTTTACTGACGATACCACCCTCGGTAGCATATTTCCATATAAACTGACCAGTGTTACCATTGAGAGCATATAAGTTGTTATCGTAGGAACCAATATAAGTTACATCATTATGAAACGCGGGCGTTCCACGGATTTCATCTTCACATTCAAAATTCCACAAGGCGCGAGCACTTTCAGTAAATTGAATAGTTGGAGCAGCCACCACATTCACATTGGGTTGGATTCCCGCCTTTTTAGCAGAACTGATCAGAGCTTCTTTCATTGCCTGAGCACTGGGGAAACGGTTCGCAGGATTGTAATGCACCGCAGTATAAATAACGGTTTCCATTTCTACGGATACACTCGGGTTTATCTGACGGATCGGGCGTTCACTAAAGGAGAAGGGCGCCTCGAGCCTTGGATCTCGACGAGTGAGGATGTGGTGTAGGGTGGCCCCCAAAGCGTATATATCTGCACTTGGAGTAGCTTCACCCCGGTATTGTTCGGGGGGTGAGTATCCTTCGGTGCCTATCATGGTGCCTTTTGGCCCACTCTGGAAGGGTTTGGCAATTCCAAAATCAACCAGGATGACATGATTTTGGGGGGTGATCATGATGTTAGAAGGCTTCATGTCCCGGAATATAATGGGGTCCGGTTTATGGCTGTGTAAATATTCCAATACTTCGCACAACTCAATTCCCCAATTGATGGCTGTTGATTCCGGAAAGAATCCTTGTGTATCATTCAAAATTGAATCCAGATCTTTTCCTTCGATGAATTCCAGGATTAAATAGGATCGTTCATTTTGGGTGAAGAAGTCGTAGATACGTGGAATGGCTGGATGGCTTAGTGTGGCAAGTATATTCGCTTCACGTTCAAAATTACGTACAATCGATTCGCGCAGCATTGGATCGCGAACCTGGTTAACCATCTCTTTGACGGCTACCTGTTTTTCAACATTTTGAAAATGTAGATCGCGGGCGCGATAAACGGCGCCCATACCTCCAACACCAATAATCCCCTTAATAAAATACCGGTTTACAAGCGTGATACCTTGCTTTAGGTGATCCTCTAATTCCTTGCCTGGCAAAGAATCAAGGTTTTGGGTTACATCGTGTGATTCCAGGACAATACCTCCATGTGGTGCGCAACCGTATTTAACAGGTTACAACCTTTATACCAATAGTTTACTACTGGCTTTGTACAATTATAGCTATCAATCCTATAAAATGTAAATAGGTAATTGCTTTTATATTATTGCTCTCTTCCCAAACCTGGTTACTGTCCGTATAATCGATAATATGACCAATTTTAACACCTATCTTTCCCCATTTACCTGGCGTTATGCCTCGTCTGAAATGCGTGCTATCTGGAGTGAGGAGCATAAGCGAAGACTCTGGCGGTTGATCTGGGTAACGCTGGCAGAAGTACAATCGGAATATGGTCTGGTACGTCCTGAGCAGGTGGCGGAGTTACGCCTCGAGCAAGAAAATGTAAATGTCCCCAGAGCATTAGAGATCGAGGCTGAGATCCATCATGATCTGATGGCTGAGCTGAAAACCTTCGCTGAACAGTGTCCGCGCGGTGGGGCTGTGCTCCATATGGGGGCGACTTCTGCCGATATTGAAGAAAATACGGATGTATTGCGTATACGCCAATCTTTCGATCTAATCCTGGGAAAATTACACAATTTATTGTTAATATTGGCAGATAAGATTATACAATGGGCAGATGTACCTGTAATTGGGTTTACTCATCTGCAACCGGCAGAACCTACTACCTTGGGATACAGGTTAGCGCTATATGCACAAGATTTATTGTTCGACCAACAGGAAATAAAACGCGTCAGACAAGAACTACGTGGGAAAGGTTTTAAAGGTTCGGTTGGCACCAGCGCAGCCTATGCAGAATTGGTTGGATTAAAGCAGCTGGAGGAATTCGAATCGCGGTTAAGCGCAAAATTAGGATTGGATTTCTATCCGGTTACTACCCAGGTATATCCACGTAAGCAGGATTATCAAGTGATAAACGCATTGGCAGGTGTTGGCGCTACGTTTTATAAATTCGCGCTAGACCTGCGGTTTTTGCAATCCCCACCGATCGGTGAGTTGAGTGAGCCATTTGGTCGTAAGCAGGTGGGGTCATCAGCGATGCCCTTTAAGCGTAACCCGGTTAACTCGGAAACGATTGATTCGTTGGCGCGTATGTTAGCACAAATGCCGCGACTGGCATGGGATAATGCGGCGCATTCGATATTGGAACGTACTCTCGATGACAGCGCGAATCGCCGTACGTTGTTACCGGAGGCTTTTCTTAATGCGGATGAGTTAGTAAGTAGGATGGTAAAGATAGTCGAAGGCTTGCAAATCGATGAATTGGCGATGAAACGCAACCTCGAGAGTTACAGTCCATTCGCAGGGATTGAGCGCGTTCTGATGGCTCTGACAAAAGCTGGTGCGGATCGTCAGGCAATGCACGAGCGTCTGCGACAATATGCGATGCAAGCCTGGGAAGCTCTTCGGATGGGTCAGGCTAATCCGATCGTCGCTTATATCTGTTCAGATGCAGTTTTCTTGACCTATCTTCTTGCGGATCAGCTCCAATCGATCTTAGTAGTTGGTGGTTATGTCGGCGATGCCCCGCGCCGGGCGCGCCAGTTAGCGAATAAAATTCGCTCCCAAGAAAGTGGAGAAGGTTTATGAACGAAGAATTATTCACAATATTCGAAGCACTTACCTTTGATGACGTTTTGATCGTGCCTGGATACACTGAAGTATTGCCAGAACAGACGGATGTCCATGCCCAGCTAACCAAAGAAATCCGTCTTAACATACCAATTCTTTCTGCTGCCATGGATACAGTCACCGAGGCGCGTCTGGCGATTGCGCTGGCGCGCGAAGGAGGAATTGGGATTGTTCATCGCAACATGTCGCCCCAGGCGCAGGCTGCTGAAGTCGAGAAGGTCAAGCGTTCTCAGTCTGGAATGATTGTTGAACCAATCACGCTGAGACCGGAGGCTTCCTTAAGGGAGGCCGAGGAAATTATGTCTACCTACCATATTAGCGGTGTGCCGATTACGGATGATGGGGGCAAGCTGGTAGGAATTCTCACGAACCGGGATATTCGCTTTGTCGAAACGTCCGATTATGACCAACCTGTCCACCAGTATATGACTCCCCAACCGCTGGTCACAGCTCCTGTTGGTATCACTTTAGAAGATGCCAAGCGGTTATTGCAAAAGCATCGGATTGAGAAGCTCCCTTTGGTGGATGAAGCTGGTATATTGAAAGGTTTACTTACGGTCAAGGATATCCAGAAGGCGCGGGACTTTCCAAGCGCCTCAATGGATGCGAAGGGACGGCTCTTGGTGGGAGCTGCGATTGGAGTAGGACCTGATGCTGAAGAACGTGTTCAAATTTTAATAGGGGCTGGTGTAGATGTAGTGGTTGTAGATACGGCGCATGGTCATTCGGAGGGGGTGATCCAGATGGTTAAAACGATCCGTATAAATTGGCCTAATTTACCTGTGATCGCCGGGAATGTGGTAACTGGTGAAGGGACTCAAATATTGATCGACGCAGGAGTAAGTGCGGTAAAGGTTGGGGTAGGGGCGGGATCGATTTGCACAACCCGGGTAATCTCGGGAGCTGGAATGCCTCAGCTTAGTGCCATTTATGAATGCTCCAGAATAGCTCGGAAATACAATGTGCCAGTCATAGCAGATGGTGGTATCAAGTACAGTGGCGATATCGTAAAAGCGATTGTAGCCGGTGCAGAAACGGTGATGTTGGGGAGCTTATTAGCGGGATTAGACGAATCACCAGGCGAGGTGGTTCTTTATGAAGGACGACGCTTTAAGGAGTATCGCGGCATGGGGAGCCTGGGAGCCATGCAAGGGTTCGGGCGTGATCGTTATGCCAGCGGACAGGGGGGGAGTGGAAAATTGGTACCTGAAGGGATCGAAGGGCGCGTGCCTTATAAGGGCTCCTTGCGTGATTATGTCTACCAGCTGGTCGGTGGGCTGCGTTCTGGAATGGGTTATGCTGGCGCGGCTACGATGGAGGATTTACGTCAGTTTGCCCGGTTGGTCCGCATCACGAATGCTGGATTAATTGAGAGCCACCCGCATGATGTGATCATCACCCGGGAAGCCCCCAATTATCAAATTACTCAAGAGTGAATCCCTTGAGTAAAGTCAATCATTATAACTGACCGAAAAGTTTCGCAATAACACGATGGAATATATGGAATGAACGGACTGGGGGAGCATACATTAAAATGCACTTCCGTGAAACCATATTGAGTCCCAACTCGCTGCCCAGTTTGATTAACTGTGGTGATTCTGCCCCCTGCTGCAACCAGACATTCCGCAGTCCGAGTTCAGCGGCTTCGCGCAAGACTGTCTCGCCTTTGCTGGAAGATACGCAGACTACTGCGCCATCGATTTTGCCCTGGAGCGCTTTCAGGCTTGGATAACAAGGATCACCCGCGATCTCATTAATCGATGGGTTTACAGCAAATACCTGGTAACCGCGTTGCTTGAGTTCAGTATATACGGCATTACCGAATTTCTTTTCGTTGCGGGATACACCGACAACGGCGATACGTTTTCCGTAAATAAAATCATTGATTGCCTGGTTCATCGTGGTCTCCTGTGTTAATTGTAATGTCGGATTAAACCTAAGACTATAAGGGGATCTTTTTAGAATGCAACGCGAAATATGCTTATTTTAACATAAAATAATTCATCCGCAATTTACCCGTAGACATAAAACATTTATAATTGCATTGTAGGAATACCGTCAAGCCTTGTCAGCTCGAGTTGAGTATGAGTGTGCCAAGAGGAGTACATCAATGACCCTGAAGCCATTCCATGGATTTAAATTCTTACAGACTCATCACTGTGTGACTGGTTCTATTCGCCATATCTACGAATTCAACCAATACCCAATCAGTGAGGAATTATTATTAGGACTGGGGGCTGGGGTAGGATTCCTATATTGGCACATGCAAGGGACAGATCCGTTTTACGGAGGTAGGGCGAATGTCGAAAAGCCCGGTGAACAGGGTTTAGAGATAACCATCGGGCATAGGACTGGCGTAGGAGTTCAATCAATTTATACAAAGAGCAGCTCTAGAGCGGAGAAGATTCTATTAACTCACCTGGAGGCGGGTCGCCCGGTGATGGTGATATTGGATATGGGATTCTTACCCTATCTAAACCTGCCAGAAGGTTATCACTTCGGTTATCATGCCGTCGTCGTTTGCGGATATGACCCTGAGAATCGCCAGGTATTGATCGCTGATCGGGATGGGACTCCTCATCTGGTGACTTTCGAGGATTTAGCTCGGGCGCGGGGATCATCCTACAAGCCTTTTCCTCCGCAGAATCACTGGTATGAGTTTGACTTTAATGGGAAACGCCCACCTCATCCGGATGAAATCAGGCAGGCGATCCAGGAGGTTGTCAGAGGAATGTTAGAACCTCCTATCGCCAATTTTGGTGTAAAAGGGATCCGGAAAGCTAAAGAGCAGACTTTAAAATGGCCTCGTATGATGGATAAAGAAACCTTACGCCGGGTTTGTTTTAATATCTACGTGTTTATTGATGCGATGGGTGGTACGGGAGGAGGTATCTTCCGCTACATGTATGGGCGTTTTCTAAAAGAGGCTGGTGAAATTACCAAAGAAGTGCGCCTTGGGGATATTGGCGATGAACTCCATGCAATTGGTGATCTCTGGCAAGGTGTAGCGGTTGGTTTCAAATCCGCTTCTGAAATACCTGATCCAGCTCCACTCTTACCTGAGATAGTCGCTCCGCTCACACACATTGCAGATCGCGAGCAGGTTGCCTGGACAAAGCTTGGCGATATCGTAGGATAACAACAATTTTACCGAAATTATCAAGCTATGGGGGTAATAGGATTTTCTTTGGGTTGGATATGGGTTCGTGCTTGTGCAAGCAGCCCGGGTGACTGGGCAGCCAATACCGGGAAACTGCGCTTCTGGTAATCCACCCCGGGTAGTAATGGGAAGGGAGTAGATCCATCCCATGTTTCAATCTCACCACCGGCTTCTTTAACCACCAACCAGGCTCCGGCGATGTCCCATATTTTAGCGCGCGCTTCGAAAGACATGAGTGCTATCCCACGCCCGAGGAGGCAAAAATTATACGCAGCTGAACCAAGAATGCGCGTTTTATAGGGGATGGTAATGTGGTATCGCCGGTGGGTGCGCGAACAACAAGCAAAGAAGGTGGCTGGTTGGTCTGCCATTTCAGGCTTCAAGTGGAGGGGTACGTTATTGAAAGTAGATCCTTCGCCCCTTCGAGCGGTATACAGCTCATCCAGCATGGGGAAATATAACGCAGTCGTCTCAGGCCAGCCAGTCACCAGCCGTGCGATGGAGACTCCCCAAACAGGCAGTCCCAGGCTGAAGTTTGTTGTGCCATCTAGTGGATCGACAACCCATACCGCGTTGTTAAGTTGCATCGTTTCGGGTTGCAACTCTTCGCTGAGGAGCCCTTCGTCCGGATATTGCTCGTGGATCGCCCGGGATATTAACTCATCCGCCGCCAGGTCTGCTTCCGTCACAATTGTATGGTCGGCTTTGTATTGGGTATGTAGGCCAGTCTTTCGAAAACTATCTCTTAATAGTTGTCCAGTTTGAAGGGCAAGCTGGGTGGCGAATGTCAGGTGGTTTTCCACGCCTGCCCTTGGTTGGCAACAGCCTCAGCGGCTTTCTTCACTGTTTCTTCATCTGCCAGGTAGTAGTGCCGGATGGAGTGCAAATCATCATCTAAATCATACACGAGCGGGATGCCGGTGGGAATATTTAACTCTGGAATCTCTGTATCGGAGACGTTATCCAGGTATTTTACGAGTGCACGTATGCTGTTACCGTGCGCTGAAATTAAAACTCGCTGACCTGCTTTCACAACTGGGGCGATGGTGTTATGCCAGTAGGGAAGCATCCGTGCCACCGTGTCTTTCAATGACTCGCAGCTTGGGAGTTCTTCTTTGGTCAATCCTGCATAACGCCGGTCGAACCGCGGGTGGCGTTCATCCTCCCAATTTAAAGGGGGTGGTTGAATGTCATAACTCCGGCGCCAGATCTTTACCTGTGCCTCGCCAAATTTTGCAGCCATCTCAGCCTTGTTTAGCCCTTGCAAGGCTCCATAATGGCGCTCATTTAAACGCCAATCATTATAAACCGGGATCCATTCCAATTCCATCTCTTCCAGGACGATCCATAAGGTCTTGACTGATCTCTTGAGCACAGAAGTGTAAGCAATGTCAAATGTATAATCCTGGTCCCGTAATGTCTGACCGGATGACAGAGCTTCTTGCACTCCCTGGGGTGATAGTCCAACATCGGTCCAACCCGTGAATCGGTTTTCCAGGTTCCAGGTGCTTTGTCCATGTCTTAGTAAAACAAGCTTATACATACAATACTGGTAATTCCTTTCATGTTATATATTGGATCAACATCTCCCCGTGGTACGACTCCTTAAGAGTTTATCCCACGGGGAGACGAGTTGTACAGATAATAATAAGGGTAATTTACCGGATTGCCTGTTCAGTCTCGAGATCGAACAGGTGCATGTTGTCCATGTTGAAGACGACTTGCATCCGGTCTCCCATGCGAGCGCTGGTACGTGGATCGACGCGCGCAACAAAGTTGTGCTCACCGTTGGCTACATATAAGAAGACTTCGTTACCCATTAACTCGGTGACGTCAATCAAGCCTTCGACGGGTTGTGCAAAAATTCCGGGTGGAGCGAAATGCGGATCTTTGATATCTTCAGGACGGACACCGAAAATGATCGACTTGTCTACGTAATTATTATAAACATTGTAACGGCTGGATGGGACTTCCACCTTAAAGGAAGTACCGTCCACAAATAACTTGCCATCCCCTTTCACTAGTTTCGCTTTGAAGAAATTCATGGCTGGCGAGCCGATAAAACCCGCTACAAACAGGTTAGAAGGACGGTCATACAGGCTCTGAGGTGTATCAAGCTGTTGCAGCACACCTTTGTTCATGACGGCGATCCGGGTCGCCATGGTCATGGCTTCCATTTGATCGTGTGTTACGTAGATGAAAGTGGTGGACAGTTGCTGGTGTAGTTTGCTGATGTTAGCCCGCGTTTCAACACGTAGCTTGGCATCCAGGTTGGAGAGTGGCTCGTCAAAGAGGAAAACCTTCGGCTCGCGCACAATTGCACGTCCAACGGCAACCCTCTGGCGTTGCCCACCCGATAGCTGCCGGGGTTTACGATCTAGCAGGTTTTCAATACCCAGGATCTTTGCTGCTTCATTCACCCGACGCTTGATTTCATCTTTGGGGGTTTTGCGAAGCTTTAACCCAAAGGCCATGTTATCATAGACGCTCATGTGAGGGTAGAGCGCGTAAGATTGGAACACCATGGCAATGTCCCTGTCTTTCGGGGCTACATCGTTGACAAGCTGATCAGCAATGAAGATGCGACCTGAGGTCACCTCTTCCAATCCTGCCAGGCAACGTAAGGCGGTGGTTTTACCGCAGCCGGAAGGACCGACTAACACCAGGAATTCCTTATCATCGATTTTGATGTCGAAATCATTGACAGCTACGACATCCCCGAAACGCTTATAAACGTGTTCATAAGTAACGCTAGCCATTAGGTATTTCTCCTTTCAGTGGGAATATAGTGACCGTATTATAAATCGACATTCCAGAAATAGCAATGAAAATCCTCGGTTATGTTTGTCATTGTTTTAGATAACTTCCTTTTTTTGCTTGCTGATTTTCGTCCCTCAATTTAGAATGATAGTATGCGAGAAAAAGAAGATATTACACCTATCCGTAAGCAGTATCTCCAAATCAAACGACAGTACCCCGATGCTATCCTTTTCTTCCGCCTGGGAGATTTTTATGAAACCTTTGATCAGGATGCTGAAGTAACCTCGCGCGAATTGGACATTGTCCTGACATCTCGTAATGTTGCCAAGGGCGTGCGCATTCCTATGGCGGGCATTCCCCATCATGCAGCTGAGAACTATCTATCACGGCTGATCGAGCGTGGTTTTCACGTAGCTATTTGCGAGCAGGTGGGAGATCAGCCGATCAAGGGATTGTTTCCACGTAAAGTCATCCGGGTGGTCACCCCGGGAACTGTTGTGGAACCGGGGTTGCTTCCAGGTGATGCAAACAACTACCTGGCGTGCGTGGTGATAGACGAAACAGCCGCCAGTGGTGAGAGGCGTTTAGGAATAGCCTATGTGGATATCACTACGGGTGAATTTTCAGTAACAGAATTAAGTGGGGGTGATATTCAATCATTATTACGGGCTGAGATGATCCGATTGAAGCCGGCGGAAATCCTGTTTCAGGAAGAGGTAATTATCCCAGAGGGTCTCCCTGGGCATCGGACAACCTGGGCGGCCTGGCATTTTGAGCTTGCTCGCTGCCAGGAGGAGTTACTACGTCATTTTGATGTGGCCTCATTGGATGGATTTGGCTTACGTGGCTTGCCATTTGGCGCTCGCGCTGCCGGGGCGATCATCCAATATCTACGGGAAACCCAACCAGCTTCCTTGAAGCTACTTACCAGCTTAAGTATCTACAGCCTATCAGAGTTCATGACTCTGGATGCTGCCACACGCCGTAACCTGGAGCTAACAGAAGCGATTCGGGGTGGTATGGTACGCGGCTCCTTGCTGGAGGTTTTGGACTATACCATCACGCCGATGGGAAAACGCTTGATCCGCCAATGGGTGAGTAAACCCTTATTGGATGTAGAACGTGTCCGTCTCAGGCAGGATGGAGTGGCGTTATTTTTTGCGAATGGTCTGAGGCGCGCTGAGTTACGCGCCGCTTTAAAACCCCTTGCAGATCTTGAGCGCCTGGCGAACCGCGTTGTGGGGGCTACAGCCCAGCCGCGTGACTTGGTGGCTCTGCGTGCTTCCCTGGCGCGCTTGCCAGCCTTGCACTCCCTGTTTCCACCCGGCGAAGAGCCCTTGGCAGCCTTGCTCGCAGATTTTAACCTGTGTGGTGAAGAGCTGCAACTGTTAGAAACAGCTTTAGCTGACGATCCGCCTGCTACATTGGGGAATATTGGGGTGATAAAACCAGGCTTTTCAGCGGAGTTGGATGGGGTGGTGGAGCGTTCCCGCAATGCGCGTGAGTGGATCGCTAACCTGGAGACGATCGAGCGTGAACGTACCCATATCAAATCCTTAAAAGTCGGTTACAACAAAGTGTTTGGGTATTATATAGAAATTACCCATTCCAACGTTAACCAGGCTCCTCCTGAGTATATCCGAAAGCAAACCCTGGTGAATGCAGAACGTTATATAACCCTCGAAATGAAAGAGTATGAAGCCCTGGTACTTAATGCTGAGGAGCGGATCCGTGAAATTGAGACTCGCCTCTTCAAAGAGGTGTGTGAAACTCTGGCGCGCTCTGCGAAATGCCTGTTAGTTACTGCCCGTGTGCTGGCCGAACTGGATGTGCTGGCCTCTTTAGCCGAATCGGCTGTTTTGAATGGTTATGTGCGCCCCGATGTCCAGGCGGACGATATTTTAGACATCCGTGAAGGTCGCCATCCGGTCGTGGAACGCAGCCTGCGAGGAGAGCGGTTTGTTCCGAATGACGTTATCTTCGAAGAGGGTGAGCGTATCCGGATTATTACCGGACCGAATATGTCTGGTAAATCAACCTTGATTCGGCAGATAGCCTTGATCGTCTTAATGGCACAAATTGGTAGTTATGTTCCGGCAGCTTCTGCCCGGATTGGGCTGGTGGATCGCATCTTCACCCGTATTGGTGCTCAGGATGAAATTGCCGCCGGGCAATCCACGTTCATGGTGGAGATGGTAGAAACAGCCAATATCTTGCACAATACTACCTCTCGCAGCTTGTTAATTTTGGATGAGATCGGGCGTGGCACCAGCACTTACGATGGAGTATCGATCGCCTGGGCGGTGGTGGAATACTTGCACAACCATCCCCAGTTACGACCTAAGACTCTCTTCGCCACCCATTATCACGAGCTGACCCAGTTAGCTGATATCTTGCCCGGAGTGCGTAACTATAACGTAGCGGTCATCGAGTCAGAAGGTAAGGTAGTCTTTCTGCATAAGATCGTGCCCGGCGGGGCGGACCGTTCCTATGGTATTCATGTTGGGCAGCTGGCAGGCTTACCGCGCCCGGTGGTGCAACGGGCAGAAGAAATTTTACGCCAGTTGGAAGCCTCCTCTGGGAAAGCGGTTAAACTGAGTCCACAAATGCCTCGTCAGCTGGCTCTATTCCCTGAAACGAATCCGTTGGTCGATGAGTTGAAGGGGCTGGACATGAACACCTTATCACCAATCGAGGCGCTTAATAAATTATATGAGTGGAAGAAGAAATACCTTTCATCTGACAAGAAAGGAGATTAAGTAGTTAACCTGTCTTATGGCCCTTTCGGGCAGGGAAAAGGAACGAGATCACCAGTAAAACAAATCCACCGATTGTGAGTACTACGGCTTGGAAGCCAGTGCGTTGGGCGATCGATTTTCCCAGGAAACGCAAGATATCGAGGGCTGTCTGAACAAGGTTGAAAGTAAGACCAGCAAAGTTTAACTTTCCGTTGATTAGAGCCTGGTTCATAAGCCAGGAAAACAGGGGCGTGAAAAGCAGGGCTACTCCCAGCAGGAGAATACCGGCAATCAGAATCGGTAAACCCCACCAACGGCAGAAGTCTTTTACAGAGCGTATCGCAAAAAGCCCTACCAGCAGGAGTAAAATGGCAGAAATTACCGGGGTGAGTCGCGCCCACCTCCGGATTCTCTGCAATGTCGGGCGAAAATCTGGCGTGGGAGATTTCGTGGGCTGGTCTACACTGGCTCCTTGAGATGGTTTCGCCAGATCGATCTCATCTGGCATATTTTGGGTAGCCTGTTTTAATCCCTGTTGAAGTTGGGGAATAAACTCATTC
>Ga0153916_10000108_pt1 | contig 46456 bp, 49 predicted proteins | sample Opewatmetagenome_FD_109642 | JGI IMG/M metagenome (GOLD analysis project Ga0153916, IMG submission 109642) | Freshwater wetland microbial communities from Ohio, USA - Open water 3 Core 3 Depth 4 metaG | ecosystem: Environmental > Aquatic > Freshwater > Wetlands | place: USA: Ohio, Lake Erie...
GTATTATGATTCTGGTGAATGGGTGTTGGATTCTGATGTGGTGAATGAGTCAAGTGCGAGGACTATTGCAGTGGGTGGTCAGTCGGGTTTAGATGAATCATTCAACGACGTGGGAGTTAACACGGATTCTTTATCTCATGGTAGTGGTACTTATCGTGTTTATGCAGCATTCCGGGATCCATACGGTGATGTCTTGGTTTGTGATGATGATTCTTTGTTGGAAGCAACTTATGAGTTTACTGTAACATTTGTTGAGTAAGTTAAAGAAAAACAGCGTAAAAGAAAAAAAAAGAACTATTTTATTCATTTAGGTTTAGTGTTAGATTTTACAAATTATACTTCTATTAAATATATTGATGGTTTTAACATATTATCAAAACTTCTGGTGTAATGTGATTTCTACCCCTAAAACTTTAATATTAATTATATTTATATATTTGACCAATTAGTTTTTTCATAATTAACGATTCGGACCCGTAATTTTAGAAAAAATTGTTTTTCGATTTTATTTTTCTGCAAGTCTTTTTTTCATAAACGCATCAAGTTTATCAAATGCTTCAGCAAGCATTTCCATTGTTGGAAGAATAACTGCTCTGAAATGGTTTTTACCATAAACAGTGCAGAAACCTGAACCGTTTACAACCAGTACATGGGCCTCTTTTAATAAATCTAAAACAAACTCCTTATCAGTTTTCCATATACCCTTATCCATTGCTTCGATTCTTGGGAATATGTAGAAGGCTCCTTCTGGTTTTGCAGTTGAAATTCCTTGAATTTCATTTAATCTTTTATATGAAAAATCACGTCTTTGCCTTAATTTTTTATTTACCTCATTTATATGATCTTGAGGTCCTTTAAGTGCTTCTACACAGGCAAGTTGACAAATAGAGTTTGCACATAGTCGTGATCTAGCAATTCTCATGAATGCATCTTGTACCTCATCAAGTTCTCCAGAGTGATGAAACAAAACATATCCAATACGCCAGCCTGGCATAAGATATACTTTTGAAAAACCATTAAATGTTATAACTGGTACATCTTTTGCTATTGTGGAAGTTGCATATTGTCTGTCGTCAAAAACCATGTCATCGTATATTTCATCTGAGACAATCGGTACTTTATATTCACCTGCCACATCAACAATTTCTTGTATAACCTTTCTTGAATAAAGTGCACCTGTGGGATTGTTAGGATTTATCAGTATTATTCCTTTTGTACGATTTGATATTCTAGCTCTTATATTATCAACATCAGGTTGCCATCCTTCTTCTTCTATACAGCGATAAGGAATAGGGTTTGCATCATTAAAACGTGTAATAATAGTATATTGAGGATATGTAGGTCCTGGTATCAAAAGTTCATCATTAGGATCCAAAGAAGCATTAAGTAAAATCTGAAGAGCCTCAGTAACCCCTGTTGTTATACAAACATCATCAATCTTATAATCGACATTATTTCTTTTCTTTTCACGTTCAATAATTGCCTTTCTGAGTTCAGGATCACCTTCTGATGGTGAATAACCATTATGGCCATCATTAACTATACGACAAAGCGCATCTTTTATATGTTGAGGTGTATCAAAATCATATGCATTTGGATCCCCAATATTTAAATGTAAAACCTTAATGCCTTTTTTTTCTAATTCACGTGCAGGTAAGACAATCTCTCTTATTGCGTAAGAAACCCCTTGAGAACGTTTTGATGCTTTTATCATAGTTAATCCACGGCGGCGAGATATTATCATTTAAGATAAATACTTGATGGTAAAAAAAGAAATGGATTATCGCTGTGTTTTTTTAAGCGAATATTCCTCTCTTACAATACATTTGAATGTATTTTTATCTTTCATATATTGAAGATTTTCAAACACTAAAATTGAAGAACCATCCTTTTTTTTATGAATAGTTTTAAAGCTATAGGCACCATTTTTTTTGGCTGTGTTTATTTTTTTAGAAAGCTCTTGTTTAGTTTCAAGTGCATCAAAATCAGCCATATTTAGAGAAAGCAACTCGTTTTTACTATAACCTAATCTTTTGTACATATTTTCATTGCAATCCAAGATATTAGCATTAATATCAAAAATATAAACAGAATCAAGCTCATGTTCAGCCCATTTTTCATCCAATTTTTCTTTATTAAAACTAATTGTTTCAAGTAAGTTGCTTTTTCCTTTTTCGCGATTATTGGATAATTCAGTTATTTTTATTTTAAGATCTGATAATTCTTTATTTAAATCTTTTATCCTCTGTTGGGCTAGTTTTTCCCTAGTAACATCAGTATTAATCCCCTTATAACCCAATATTTTTCCTGATTCATCAAAAAACGCAAATGCATTTGTTTCTAAGCAAATCTTATTACCATTTTTTTGTATGTTCCAATTATCAAGATATTTAATTTGTTTTTTCTTTTTACCAGCTTCATTAAAAGCTTGTTTTAATTTTTTGGCATCTTCAGATAACATGAAATCGAAAATATTTTTACCAATTATTTCTTCTGGATGAAAACCTAAATAATCAAACACATTTTCTGAGCAATAGGTGTATTCTCCTTTTGAATCTGTTACCCATGACCAACCATTGATAGAATTAAGTATATCCTCTTGTTTTTTTTCAACAGTTTTTTTTGAAACATCCTCAAATAATTCTCCTTTTTTTACACCAATTTTATGTATAGCGAGTTTTAAACTAGCCATAATTCTATTTAGTGAATCAGTTAAATTATTAATCTCATGAATCTCACTTTTATCTAATTTAACATCAAGTTGACCTTTTGATATACTATCAAGATTCTTTGTTAATCCTATAATAGGACGTGTAATCATATGAGAAATCAATAATGAAAAACAAAAAGTAACAACAAAAATTAAAAGCAAAAATAATATTGATGAATTGAAACCTTGAGTACCAACAATCAAACCTAAAGGAATAGTTGATACTGATAAGCACATTATAATTAATATAGTTTTTAATTTCATTTTAACACTCCTTCTCCTATATTTCCATATAATATGTCATTTTTCTTTTTAACTATAATTTCTTTTTCTTCACCAAATATTTCTCTTATTTTATTTTTAAAATCTTCACTTTTTTCTGGAACAAGTATATAAAGACCGGTTAATGAGTCAATATATTTTATTAGATCATCTTTGCTTAGGGCGTTTTTATTTTTTAATTCAATAAACTCAACTTCACCAAGTGGCCCAAGTACTGTTTTAAATTCTTCATGAATTTTTCTTTCTATTACATCTTTTTGTGAAAAAAGTATTTTTATAGGCTCAATATTTATAACAGGGGTTAATGGAACTGTAAAATTAAATTTACATCCTTTACCCAGTTGACTTTCAACCCAAATTTTTCCTTTTTGAGATTCAACAATGCCTCTACAGATGGTCAACCCTAAACCTGTTCCTCCATGTTTTCTACGTGTTGAATTTTCTACTTGATAAAACGGTTCAAAAACCCTTACTTGATGTTCTGGAGAAAGTCCACAACCATAATCTTTTACACTAAATAAAATACTATCATTTTTTAACTCCGCAGAGACTTCAACTTTGTTGTTTTCATCAGAAAATTTTATTGCATTATTAATAAGGTTTCTTAGTACTTGGCTTAATCTATCAGGATCAGCTTGTATCATTGGAAGGGGTTTTACTTTTTCAACTAGGGTAATATTTTTTTCTTTTGCAAAACCTTGCATAAATGCTATTGTATCCTTAACTAGTTGAGTAATATCTGTCTCTCTAAAATCAAATTTAAGTCGTGCTGCTTCTATTCTTGAAATCTCTAAAAAGTCAGCTATTATATTATCCAGTCTCTCTGCATTTCTTATTATTACTGATAAACTCTCTTGTTGTTTTTTACCAAGTTTTCCAAAATATCCTTCTTTAAGCATTTGAAGCTGTGCTTTCATTGGAGTCATTGGGCTTCTTAACTCATGAGACGTTATACTTAAAAATTCTGTTTTTGCATTATCGATTTCCTTTCGCTCCTGCTCCATTTTAGCTAAAGCTTCAGTTGTTAAATTAAAGGCATGACCTAATTCTTCTATTTCATCATTTGTCTTTATATCTACTCTAACATCATAGTTTCCTTTCTCTATCTCTAGTGTAGCGTTATAAAGTTGTTTTATTGGTTTAGATATAGATCTTGATACAAAAAATCCTATAATACCGGCATTAATACTAATTAAAATAATAATCATAATTGCTATTATATTTAGTAAAGATATTTGTTCAGCAAAAATATATTCAGGATAAGAAGAAACAGCAACTGTATAAAAATAAAATATTGCCAAGGTGGGGGCAACAAAACCTACAATCACAAAAAGGATTGTTAGTTTTCTATTTATTTTTGAAAAAAATAAATTTTTTATATTAAACTTTTTTTGCATTCAACCCATACCCCTCCAGGGTTTTATTTATTCATTTAAAATTAATCCAACTCTATCAATTAAATCTGATACATTGAAAGGTTTTTGTAAGAAATCAACTATATTTTCTTGTTTACAAAGTCCTTTTTTTCTTGCTTCAGATATTCTTACCACACTCATAAAAGCAATTTTAATGTCTTTTATTTTTTTTATAACCTCATCTACAGGTGTACCAGGCATCATTATATCAAGTAATATAAGATCAGGTTTTACTACGTTTATTTTTTTTAGACAATCATCTCCATCAACTGCTGTTTCAACTTTATATCCATTTGTTTCTAAAATAATCTTTACGCTATCTCTTACATCTGGTTCATCATCCACTATTAGTATTGTTTTTTGCATTTCTTACATTCTTCCTCAAATTAAATTTTTATTTCATATTAAAGAGTATTAGATTTGATTTTTTAATTAATCCCATCTCTTGTAAAACAAGAATATATTTTTATGTATAAAACTTTTGGTTTTTTGTTGTTTATCAGTTAATATTGTTATTTTTACAATTTGACATTTGCCAGTTTTTTTAATTTTAACCAATATGATTTAAATAATATTATTGACAAATGTTAACAAGATACAAAATTTCATTGAAGAGGTGTATGTAACTGAATAAAAAAATATTAAAATTCTTCTTTTTCTTTTCAATTTCTATATTTCCATTAATAACTGTTACAAATATCCTTGGTTTAGATGTGTTTTTAGATTCTTTTGAAAATCCTCAATACTATCTAAGTATTGAAAACGATAAATTGTTATGTGGAGCTGATACAAACAAGGATTTCTTGATAATACAAAAGTCATCACATCCAGAGTTCTTTGTGGAAAATAATGATGATATAATTTATTTTGGAAATAATGGAGATATCTTGTGTAGCAAAGTTTATGAGGTTAACTCTATAAATACAAAAAATAAATTTTATACAATAAATTATAACAATCCTTACTGTGGAATTATATATGAAAATCAAATTGCAGGAAAAATTATAAAAATTATAGATAATAACATATGGAATACAATTTCAATAAAGATTTGGGACATATCTATACATAATCTGAATCTAAGATCTTTAATAACAAATAACTGAGAAAATTTATATTAGATTTCCTTCAATATTTTCTGAAGAGCCACTGGCAGTAAGAAGCTCTTGAAAAGCCTTATGATAATCTTCTGGTTTAGAATCAAGAAGATTTTTGGCATATTCTTTCAAAAAATCTCCATACTCTATCTCAACCTGAGAATACTGCCATTTCTTATCCTGTGCTTTTCCAAAAACAAGTAAAAAAGCATAAGCAATTGATTTTCCTTTAGGATCATCCGGTCTTTTTTTAATTTCCACAATAGCTTCTTTTTCCCCAAATGTTTTGTAAACTCTTACAACATCATCTATAAAACTGGCAAGTTGAGGAAGCTCTTTGTACTTAGGTAATTTAGATAAAATCTGTTGTCTTTCTTTATAACTATAGATTAAATCTAAAATATTTGAAGGAGAATCTTCCAGTGAAAAAAATTTTTTTGCCATTTCTTTATCTTCTATAATTGAATTAATAAAATTTAAACCATAATCTTTCCAAAAACGTTCTAACACCTTATTTGATGTAACATTATTTAAAACAATAGGTTCATCGACTTGTGTTAAAATAAATTCTAATGCCTCTTTTTCATAATTATTTGGTTTTAAGGCATCTATAAAACTATAAACATCTTGACCATATGAAACGTCATCAAGAACAAAAAGTTTTTTTTCAGAATCTTTTATTGATTCTTCTTGATGTTTAATATTTTTTCTTATAAATTCAATATCTGTTATTTCACCTGATAAATAATCTTTTATATTTTGTATTTGTATAGATTCTTGTTCATTGCGATTTGTAAATTTTCCAACAACATTAATTAAAAGATCATCTGAAATTTTTGGTTCAAGAAAATATTTTGTCATATTAAAAGCTGTGTTTTTTCTTAGTTTTGCGCATTCTTCACATATTGCAATTGTAACATCTGCTGATTTCCAATAAATTCTTAAATAGTTTTTCTTTGAAGGCTCTTTGTTTTTTGCAGTCATAGGGCCAATATCTTTACATATAGCAGTTCCATTTTTGTATATTAAATTCATATTTTTTATTAAAAAATCTATAAACTCTTTTGGAGGTTTTGCTTCCAATCCAGTAGAAATAAATCCTTCATCCCAAGAATAAACATGAAGTCTCTTTTTTAATACTATATCTTTTATTCCAAATAGTCTAAAAACAGGATCATCAAAATGTTGTACTCCAACTAGTTTTTCTTTATCCGCCTTACCACGTTGAGCATAAGTAACATCACCTGTTGGAAACTCTAAAACTCCTAAATATGGTGCTTTTTCTGAATAAGCAATTAGCAAAGTTCCTGCTAGAGCTCCATCAAGCCCCCTTTTGTTTGATAATTTTTCAAGCTTTTTTTGATCATCTTTGAATCTACTAACTTTATCTAAACTTTTTTTGATTTTGCCGAAATATTTAATAGAATATTTGTCAGAATATTCTGGTAATATTAGATATGGATCTTCCATTAATTTCTTTGCATTTTCAACCAAATTTTTTTCCATTGACTTTGATGCAGTCCTTGCAAAAGTCCGTACTTTTCTAATTTTAGCCATATAAAATCCTGTTATAATAACATAATTCTATTAAATAAATTACTATTAAAGAAAAAAAATTTATCTATCAAACATTGTTTCCTCTTTTGTGGTATCTATGGATGTTTATGAAGTAATTTTATCAAGAAGAAGCATTAGACGATTTAAACAAAAATCAATACCACTTGAAATACTAAAAAAATTAGTAAATGCTGCAAGACTTGCACCATCTGCTGCTAATCTTCAACCACTTGAATATTTTATTGTAAATGATAAAAACTTGTGTTCCCAAATCTTTGAAACAATAAGTTGGGCTGGCTACATAAAACCTAAATGGACTCCAAGTCCGCATGAAAGACCAGTTGCTTATATTGTTATGCTTATTAAAAATGCTGAAAACAAATGGTATTTAAGAGATGTTAGTATAGCATCAGAAAACATATTAATTGCTGCTGAAGGAGAAGGAATCGGATGCTGTATTTTATGTAATATAGACAGAGATAAAATAAGGCAGATTCTTAAAATTCCTGAAAAAATTATTATTGATTCTATTATTGCTTTAGGATACAAAGATGAGAAATCAGTTATTGAAGATTTTAAAGATAATGTAGAATATTGGAGAGATGAAAACAATATTATGCATGTTCCAAAAAGAAAATTAGAAGATGTTATGCATATAAATATTTATTAGAAGAGATGAAAAAAAGAATATATAAGTCTAAAAAGAGGTTAAAATAAATGCGTACAGCTGAACTAAATAGAACTAAGGAAAAATTACCAGTTATAGGACAAGGTACATGGGGTATTAAGGCAGGGAAATCCAAGGAATATTATGACCAGTGGAAAAAATCTCTAAAACATGGATTAGAACTAGGAATGACACATGTAGATACAGCAGAAGCATATGGACTGGGTACTTCGGAACAAATTGTTGGAGAAGTAGTGGCTGAATTTGGACGAGATAATGTGTTTGTAACAAGTAAATTACTACCAACACATTTTCGACTTTCACAGATGAAGAAAGCGGTTGAAAAAAGTCTTAAACGCATGGGTCTTAAATATTTTGATATGTATCTGATTCACTATCCAATTCCCTTTATACCAATTAAGAGAAACATGCGATTGTTGGAGGAAATTCTTGCTGAAGGAAAAACACGGTATATTGGAGTGAGCAATTTCTCTGTAGAGAAATTTCAAAAGGCACAAGAGTGTTTAAAGAAAGCAGATCTAGTTAATACACAAATTCGTATAAATGTGACACAGCAAAAACACATCGCAAATAGTCTCTCCTTCTATCAAAAACAAGGTGTAACTATTACTGCATATAGTCCTCTTGGTCATAGAGGTTTGACAAATATTGAAGAAGAATTACGAAAAAAACTTGAAAAAATAGCAGAAAAACATAATGCAACTATATATCAGATAGCTCTTGCATGGTTGGTAAATATAAAAGGTGTAATTACAATCTCCAAGGCGTTCCAACTTAAACATGTAGAAGCAAATGCAGCAGCAGGTGATATAGTACTCTCTTCTGAGGAAATGAACCTTATTACTAATAATCAATTTAAATAATTAAAATTTATAGTAAAAAAATAGTTTTTTTATTATAAAAAAATTAAAATCTAGTGAAAAAATTATTCAATTTAATCTTAAATAATTATTTTTTTAAAAAGCATAAAGACGAATTAATAAAAATATAAAATTGTTATGAAAATATATGAGTTGTTATAATATACATAAAAACTGTTTTTAAATCATTATTAAATCATTTTTAAATCATTCTTTTATATCAAGTTTAGTTTAATCAATTTTATGAAATCTTGGTTAATATCAAGAGAATTATTCTTATATCTACAATGCACTTTAGGGATTATCCAATCTAATCCCATTGTTATATGACACAATTCAAATAACCTCTAAGAATGTAAAATAGATAAAAAAGAACTGAAGAAAAAAAGTTTCGAACTATACTATTAAAAATTGAAATGGTTGATAATAAAATCATACTAAACAATAGATAAAGGGAGGAAAACAATGAATGTAGTCCATATGAAAGGAAAAAATCGAGGTGAAATCTCATTGTATGCAATTAGTACATGTGGGTGGTGTAAGAAAACGAAATCTTTTTTAAATAAACTTGGTGTGGAATATAACTACATCGATGTTGATTTATTGGATAAATCTGATAAAGATAAAATTGAGAAAGAAGTAAAAAAGTGGAATACTAAAATAAACTATCCCACTATGGTTATTAATAATAAAAAATGTGTTGTTGGTTACAAAGAAGAGGAAATCAAGAAGGCATTAAATTTATGACCATTGAAATATTGCAGAAGAAAATAAATCAATTGTATGAACGTTTGAATAGAGAAGCTGAAGAAGGCGGATATCATCTGAATCCTGATGTTGAGTTCACAAAAGATCTTGTCAATGGATTACTTATTAATGAAAAACGATATGGGTATTGGGCATGTCCATGTAGACTTGCAACAGGAGATAAATTTGAGGATCTTGATATTATCTGTCCATGTGATTATCGTGATGCTGATGTGTTGGAGTATGATGGGTGTTATTGCGCATTATATGTATCGACAGCCGCTTTAAGGGGTGAAAAACCGATTCAATCTATTCCTGAGCGACGTCCATCAAATAGAGAGGATCGAGCGCAGATAAAGAAAAAATTTGTTAATTCATCTGTTTTTCCTAGTAATCTTTCGAAACCAGTGTGGCGTTGTAAGGTCTGTGGATATCTTTGTGCGCGAGATAATCCACCTGAAATCTGTCCTGTATGTAAAGCAAAAAAGGACAGGTTTGAACGATTTATATAAAAAGCAATACAATAAATGAAGGATAAAGGGTAGGATTAATGATGTTCTATAGAGGGGGAAACATTCTTATGATAGATTTTTATAATTTTTTTATTAAACTTCGGATTTATGGGGAGTGCTTATGAGTAAAAAGAAAAACCAACCTTCAAATTTAGTATATGATCCTTTACCAATAGAACAAGAAGTAAATAATAGGGAAACTGGAATTGATATTATTGGTACTGTTCCATGGGGTACTCATTTGTGTCAATTTTATAAGACCAAGGATGATTTGATTGATATTTTAGTTCCGTATTTTAAGGTAGGGTTAGAGAATAATGAGTTTTGTATGTGGATTACTTCTGATCCTCTTCGTGTTGATGATGCTCGAATAGCGCTTTCTAAGAAAGTAAAAAATTTGGAGAGTTATATTCAGAAAGGTCAGATTGAGATTCTTGATTCCTCAGAATGGTATACGAAATCAGGAAAGTTTGATACTGATGAGGTTTTACAGGGATGGATTTCTAAAGAAAAACAAGCAAGAGAAAAAGGATTTGACGGACTTCGATTAACCGGGAATACGTTTTGGCTTGAGAAAAAGGACTGGGAGAACTTCACAAATTATGAAGAAATCATCAATAGCGTGATCGGAAATTATCGGATGATAGCTATTTGTTCATATTCGCTTGATAAATGTAATGCATCTGAGATTATTGATGTGGTAAGCAATCATCAATTTGCGTTGATTAAACGCAAAGGGCAATGGCATCGAATCGAAAGTCCTGAAATGATGAAGAAAGAGGTAGCGTTAAACGAGAGTAAATCTTTACTTGAGACTGTTTTTTCCAGTATGAACGATGCTGTGGTCGTCCTTAATAAAGTAGGCGATATCATTAATTTTAATGAAGCGTTTGCGCATTTTTGCAGGTTTAATAACATAGAGGAATGCCGTAGAAGTGTAAGCGAGTTTGCTAAAATAATTAAGGCGTATACATTGGATGGAAAGCTTCTACCAGTTGAGGAATGGCCAGCTATTAGAGGGTTGAAAGGTGAAAAAGGGTTAAACAAGGAATTTCTTATCGAACGAACAGACCTAGGGGAAACTTGGATAGCAAGTTCCAATTTTGCTCCACTACGTAACAAGAATGGTGACATAATTGGTGTCGTTCAAACCATGCACGATATTACTGAACGGAAAAAATTTGAACAGGAAAGAGAGCACCAGGCACTGCTGCTTAATCAGGTACAGGATGGTATAATTGGATCTGATCCAAATTTCCAGATTACCTACTGGAATAAGGGTGCTGAGCAGATATTTGGATATAGCGAGGCTGAAGCATTAGGGAAAACCACAAAAGAACTTTTACGTCCTATATATGCTCCAGGTGAACGTGAAAAAATAATTGATGAACTGAGTCGACGAGGAACAGCACAAAGTAGAATCCGTATCAAGCATCGGAATGGAACTGAAATTATTGCTGAAGTGAATTCTACTCAGATTGCTGATGAAAGTGGGAATGCCACCGGGTATGTCGTAACGTATCGAGATGTCACTGATCGTGAGAGAGTACAAACAGCTTTAAAAGAGGCCGAATTAAAATACCGTACCGTGGCTGATAACACATATGACTTTGAATATTGGCTTGACCCTACAGGGCATTATCTTTATGCATCTCCGTCATGTAAAAGAACTACAGGGTATGATGCGAAGGAGTTTCTATTGAATCCCTCTCTTCGTCAGAAAATCGTCCATCCCGATGACAAACGATTATTCCTAGATCATATAAAGTATGAAATATCGAGGAAAAAACCTGGAGAACTGGTACATCGTATTATCCATAAAGATGGTAATGTAAAATGGATACATCATGGCTGTCAGCCGATTCATGATGAAAATGGTAAATTTATTGGTACACGAGGTAGTAGTCGTGATATTACTGAACGCAAACAAATGGAAGAGGCATTAGCAAAGCAACATGACGAGTTACAAACCATTTTTGATACAGTACCTGCATCGATCTTCTATAAAGATACAAAGAATAGATTTTTACGCGTGAATAAATCGTTTATTAATATGATGAATTTGTCCAGAGAAGAGTTGGAAGGTAAGTCTCTTTTCGATCTGTATCCAAAGGAGCAAGCTGAAGCATTCTGGAAAGATGATAAAGAAGTAATAACCTCAGGTAAACAAAAAATAAATATCATTGAACCTGTACAAACCAAGAAAGAGTTACTCTGGGTGCAAACACATAAGATTCCTTACCATGATGCACAGGGAAATATCATCGGTGTTGTGGGATTTACTCTTGATATAACCGAACGTAAAAAAGCAGAAGAGCAATTGAAGGAAACTCGTGATTATCTTGAAAATCTGTTAAATTATGCAAACGCACCGATAATCGTCTGGGACAAAGATTTCAAAATTGTTCAATTTAATCATGCCTTCGAACATCTCACTGGCTACACATCCAAAATGATGATTGGTAAAAAACTCAGCATACTTTTCCCTCAAGAAAATAAAAAAGAATCATTACAAAAAATACAAAGAACCCTTAGCGGAGAATACTGGGAATCTGTAGAAATACCAATACTTCGCAAAGACAAAGACATTAGAATAGCTTTGTGGAATTCAGCGAACATCTACGACAATACAGGAAAGAACCTAATCGCAACCATTGCCCAAGGAACAGACATCACTGAACGTAAAAAAGTAGAAGAACAGTTACGTGAAACTAGTGATTATCTTGAAAGTTTGTTAAATTATGCAAATGCACCGATAATTGTCTGGGATAAAGATTTTAAAATAATTCGATTTAATCATGCCTTTGAATATCTCACAGGATACACATCTAAAAAGGTAATTGGTAAAAATCTCGATATTTTATTTCCCCCAGAAAACAAAGAAGAAACATTACAAAAAATACATAGAACTCTCAGTGGGGAATTCTGGGAATCTGTGGAAATACCTATTTTACATAAAAATGGTCATATTCGCATTGCTTTATGGAATTCTGCAAATGTATATGACCGCCTTGGCAAAAAATTGATTGCCACTATTGCACAAGGACAAGATATCACTGAACGCAAACAAATAGAAGATATGCTAAAAGAAAGCGAAAGTCGACTGAAAAGAGCACAGGAACTAGCACATCTTGGTAGCTGGGAACTCGATTTGATAAATAACCGTCTCACTTGGTCGGATGAAGTCTATCGAATTTTTGGTCTGAAACCACAAGAGTTTAATGCTACATATAAAGACTTCATTCAAATGGTACATCCTGATGATCGAGCTACTGTTGATGCTGCTTATACTAAATCGATACTCGAGGGACGAAATAACTATCAAATCGAACATCGAGTTGTAAGAAAAAATGGTGAAATCCGTATTGTCTTAGAAAAATGTGAAAATATCCGAAATAAAATTGGTAAGGTTATACAATCAATCGGGATGGTACAAGATATAACTGAAAGGAAACGAACAGAAGAAATACTCCACGAAAGTGAGGAGAAATATAGAAGAATCGTTGAAAACACAACAAATGTTATTATGGTAACCCAACCAGATAGTATTATATCGTATTTAAGTCCATCATGTAAAGATATATTTGGATATAATCCCAAGGACCTAATTGGTACAAATCCGAACATCTTTCACCCAGATGATATACAAAAAGTACAACAAGCGTTATCTCGAGCATTGAAAGGTGAAAAAGGTTCAGGTTTTGAATACCGGATCCTTACTAAACATGGGGATATCAAATGGGTTTCTCATTCTTGGTCGCCTATTTTTATAAATAAGCAACTTCAATCAATAGTAAGTGTTATTGAAGATATTTCACAACGTAAAGAAACAGAAAATAATATTAAGGAATTGAACGAAAACTTATTGCACCAAGCTTTAGAACTAGTGGCAGCAAATAGGGAACTTGAGGCTTTTAGTTATTCGGTTTCTCATGATCTACGAGCACCACTTCGAAGCATCGATGGTTTTAGTCAGGCATTAATGGAAGACTACACAGAAGTTCTTGACAAACAGGGAAAAGAATATCTCCAGCGTGTACAAAAAGCCTCTCAACATATGGGGCAGCTTATTGATGATATGCTTAAATTGTCACGTTTATCAAGAGCTGAAATGACCATAAACAAAGTTGATTTAAGTGAAACGGCAGCGATAATTATGGAGAGATTTAAAAAAGAGGATCCGTTACGAAAAATCGATTTTGTGAAACAAAATAATCTTGTCACTGAAGGTGATCCAAATCTTCTTAACATACTTCTTGAAAATTTACTAGGAAATGCATGGAAATTTACAAAGAAATGTAAGCGAGCAAGAATTGAATTTGGTAAAAAACAACACAATCATGAAACCGTATTTTTTATTAAAGATAACGGAGCTGGTTTTGATATGAAATATGCCAATAAATTATTCATCCCATTTCAACGTCTTCATGATGATGCTGACTATCCAGGGACTGGAATAGGACTTGGGATAGTATCCCGCATCATCCATCGTCATGGGGGGCAGATCTGGGCAGAAGCTGAAGAAAATAAAGGAGCAACATTTTATTTCACGTTGGGAGGAAAAATAAATGAGTAAGCAACTACGTTTGTTATTGATTGAAGATTCAGAAGATGATGCAACATTACTCACAAGAGCATTGAAAAAAAGTGGGGTTCAATCTATTGTTGAACGAGTGGAAACTGAGGATGCTATGAAAAAAGCCTTACATAAACAGGGTTGGGATGTCGTTATTGCTGATTATGTTTTGCCACGTTTTAGTGGATTAGATGCATTAACTGTATTGAAAAAAACCCAGAAAGATTTACCATTTATCATTGTCTCAGGAAAAATCGGTGAGGAAACTGCTGTTGAGGCAATGAGGGCTGGTGCTCATGATTACATCATGAAGGGGAATCTAATTCGTCTTCTCCCAGCTATTGAACGTGAGATGGCAGAAGCCCTTGTTCGACAAAAACGTAGAGATGCAGAGGAGGAATTACGTCGCTCGTATCACGAGTTAGCAGATACAACTGCTCAGCTCGAAAAAACAAATAAACAATTACGAGACGAAATTGAGGAGCGTCATAGAGCTGAGACAAATGCACTTGAGATGAAGGAACATTTACAGAATGTAATAGACAGCGCATCTGAAGTCATTATCTCTATAGATGCTAATAAGAGGATTACTACCTGGAATAAGACAACGGAGATGGTAACTGGGTATAAACAGAAAGATGTGTTGAATTGGAGTATTACGAAACTAGCATTGTTTGAAAATACTCAGAAACTTCTTGATCTTATTAAAAATCTCTCAACAGAAACCAAGCATAGCTTTGAAGATTTTGTGATCATAACCAAGAATCAATCAAAGAAAATCCTTCGGGTTACTGGCTCACGTATAAAAGGAAAAGAAAAACAAGATAGTGGAATTCTTTTAATCGGTCGAGATATTACACGAGAAATGGAGATGCATGGGAAACTACTTGCCGGAAATAGTTATTTAATACCTGATAAAAGTAATACAGCTTCTTTTGATTTACTTATAGATTTGGCAACATCTGGTTATTCTGGATACTTGATTACTCGGATGACCCCTGAGTCAATGAAGAACGTAGTCTCATCAACGAATATCCATATGTATCTTTTAGGTAAAGACCGAGGTCAAGGTTATGAGACGATTATTAATCTACAAATGTTACTACAAAAAATAAAAGACATATGTGTAGAAAAGAAGGATACGGTGATTTTGTTAGAGAGGCTTGATTATCTAATCAATAAATTCTCGTTTGAAAAAGTGATGGATGTGCTTTATGAAATTAATGATCTTGTTGCAAAAAATAAATGTCTACTGCTACTCAGAATTGATCCAGAAACCCTTGAAAAAACACAGATTGCATTAATTGAGAATGAATTACAGTTGTTACCAAGTCAAAAAATAGAAGGATTGACCATCGAAGATGAGGTATATGATATCCTTAGATTTATTTATGAACAGAATCAGAACAATGCGATCGTTCCAATCAAGAAAATTATGAGTCGGTTTACACTTGCCTATTCTACCGTTGCAAAAAGACTCCAAGTTTTAGTAACTAAAGGACTTATTTTTACAAAAAAGCAAGGAAAGTCAAGAACTGTGACTATATCAGATAAAGGAAAGACTTTTTTACATAAACGAAAGGCAGCATAATAAAATAGAATTTTAATTGTCTAACCTACGTTCTTTACCTATTTTTAAATTATAATTATCTTGAAAAAATGAAACAAATAAAATCCCTTTTTTAATCATTATTAACATATTTTTTATGTATTTTTTCATAATTTATTTAAATTCTCTCTAATATACTTAATATAAAATATAGAGAAGAAAGTTTATTATGGAGAAAAAGAAGATTTTACTAGTGGAGGATAGCAGGGATGATATATTGCTTATTCAGCGTGCTTTTTTTAAAACAAAACTTTCTGAGAAGTTTGAATTAATCATTGCACAGGATGGAAACCAAGCACTTTCTTATCTATATGACACCAAAAATGTTTCAGTTTTTAAACAGGGTAACTTACCAATGATTCTTCTTTTAGATTTAAATTTACCAAAAATAAATGGCTTTGAAGTCCTTCAGCGTATTCGAAGCAATGAAAAAACAAAATTGATACCAGTTGTTGTTTTCACTTCTTCAAAGGAGGATCAAGACATCATAAAGTCGTATATACTGGGTGCAAACAGCTACGTTCGAAAACCGATTGACTCTGAAAAATTTACGTCAATACTTCAACAAATCGTAACATACTGGGGAAACGTTAATGAGTTACCATCGAAATAAAAAAAATAAGATTTTACATTTGCTTGTATTTAAAAATTTGCTTTCTTAGAATTAATTTACTTATCTTTAAAGTGTTTTTCATATATTTTTAAATAATTCTTTTATAGAATTAAAGAAATTCTCTTTTATTTGGAACTTGCTGGAAATATCTCTAGGAAGTAGAAGGGTGAAAATATGGATAGATATGAATGTATAACCTGTAAACGAACTGCAACAATTGAAGACGAAGATGTTACACCCCGGTGTTGTGGAAAAAAAATGAAAAAGATACCACGAGAAATTTGTCTTCAACCTGCTCATGCCGAGCATGCTCGTCCTATGGAACGTGATGAGCCGTGTGATGATTTTCGTGCTGGTTAAGTTATAATGTCTTTCAATTATATTGAAACTATTTTTTAACTATTTTTTAGTCATTATTTTATAATTAGATAGTATTGATTCTCTGGAGGTAAAAACCTATGGTACTTAAAAAAGGAAAAAAAGAAAAACTTGCGATATTTCCAAAGCAAAGGACAGGAATAGTTGCACGAAGACCATATGATTTTTGGATGGATATTGATAGACCCGTTGATCGTCTTCGACAGAATTTTGATGAATTCTTTTGGGGGCCTGGTACAAGTTTTTTGACATTACCAGATTATCGGACACCATTTATGGATGTTGTTGATCTTGGTGATAAATATGAAATGCATGTAGAAATGCCAGGAATTAAAAAAGAAGGTATAAATATAGAAGTAACACCCACGATGGTCGAGATTTGCGCGGAACACAAAGAAACTAGTGAAGATAAAGGAAAAAATTGGCTAAGACAAGAACGTAGTAGTATGGATTTCTATCGATGTTTAGAGCTTCCTGAAGATTTAAAAACAGGAAATGTAGAAGCAGAATTAAAGGACGGTGTTCTAACACTGTCGTTACCGAAAGCTGAGCCAAAGGCAAGATTTGAAACAATGAAAGTAAAAATCAAATAATCATTTCTATTCTTTTTACTGCATTATGGTCTTAGTAAAACTACAAATAAATTAACCAAAATAAAAAATTAAAAAAAAAAATTAAAAAAATGGAGATATAAAATATGTCTAAAGAAAAAATAATTGAATTATTGAATCATGGGCTGGAGTTAGAACATGCTGCTTTTGTCCAATACTTAAGTCATGCAGAAATAGTTGATGGAATAAATGCTGAGCCGATTATTACACGTCTTAAAGAAATTGCAAATGATGAAAAAGGACATCAAGAGAAATTTCGTACATTAATTGGAGATCTTGGTGGTATACCAAGTGTAAATTTTACTCCGCGGCATCCTGCAAATAATATTCAACAAATTCTCGAAGTGAATTTAAAAGATGAAAAAACCGCTGTTGATACATATCGAAAAATTCTTGAAGAATTAAAAAAAGAAAAAGGACAAGGATACTACGATCATCTCCTTGAACATGAAATCAGACATATTCTAATGGAGGAACAAGAACACATTACCGAACTAGAGCTTTTGCTCGGTACTCAAGGAAAAAGTTATTAACCGTAAACAAAGGATAAATATATCATAATCTAATTAATTTGTATTCTAAATTTATTATAGGTTAGATCTTCCTTAAAGATGAAGTAAAAATTCAAAATATGTGCTTCATATGTCGCTAAAAAAGGAGTTAACCTACTTTGATTTAACAAGCATTGTCGTTGGTTCTATTGTTGGAGCAGATATATACATTGCCTCTGCATTTTCTGCAGGATTAGTTGGACCCGCAGCAATAATAGTGTGGATTGTTGCTGGAGTATTTGCAACCGTAATCGCACTTGTTTTTGCATATTGTAGCTACTATGTTCCTCGAGTTGGTGGTCCATTTTCTTTTGTTTCAGAAGCATTTGATGATTTTTATGGATTTCTTACAGGATGGAGTATTTGGATTGCAGAACTACTTGCACTTCCAGTTTTTGCAATCGCATTTGTTCGGTACCTCCAATATTTCATTCCTCTAGATTTTTTACAGCAAATGTTAGTAAAAGGAGTATTTCTGTCTTTACTTACCTATGTTAATGTTCGTGGTGTAAAAGCAGCTGGCTGGGTAAATGATGTTCTAACCATCATTAAACTCGCTCTGCTTGTCATTCTTGTTCTAGCAGGCGTTGTGTATTTTTTTATTCAACCACATATTCTTATTAACAATTATATACCATTTGTACCGCTTAGTTTAGATCATTTTGGTAGTGCAGTGGTGTTAATCTTTTGGGCGTATGTTGGATTTGAAATGGGAACGCTACCTGCAAGTGAAGTGAAAAACCCAAGAAAAACCATATGCTTATTATCGCATGACCCAACCAATCAGTTAACTCTAATTCAGAATGTTCATCTTCATTCTCATAAGCTACAACAGAATCAGTGAAAAGAAGCAAAACTATAATAATAAATAAAAAAAAATTACAATTCATCCTGCACGTCACCTTCATTTTTTTATATCTTTTTTCATCTTTTTATACTCTTCATTAGAAATTTCACCCTTTACATATCGTTCATCAAGAATCTCATTTGCACTTTTCTGTTGCGGCTCTGGTTTTCCTTTATCTTCACGTAAAACCAAATATATTATTAGAAATACAATTCCAATCCCTGGAAGTATCACAAGAATGAGCCAAAGTAAACCATTCATTTTTCGTTGTTGAGCATCCTTATATACTAAAAAAGCTATGAAAATAAATACAAACCAAATGAGAAACATCCAACCGCCTAGAAATGGTATTCCCCACCAATCCATCATATGATCCCAGTCCATCATATGCCCAAAATCACCAATATCTAAAATACTATATGGAAAGTTTATCTCAATACCTCCTTATTAATTTTCAACGACTTTGAATTTATAGCAACAATAACGGTGCTTACGGACATAAAAATTGCGCCAAAAGCAGGTGAAATAACTATACCGCTTCCATACAAAATCCCTGCTGCCAAAGGAATAGCAACAACATTATAACCTGTTGCCCAAAACAAATTTTGTACCATCTTCCTATACGTTGCACGTCCAAATAGAATCAGATTGGTTACATCAGCCGGATTACTATTTACAAGAATAATATCAGCAGTTTCAGCAGCCACATCAGTTCCAGATCCTATTGCAATTCCTACATCAGCCTGAGCAAGTGCAGGTGCATCGTTCACTCCGTCACCCGTCATAGCCACAAACTCACCTTTAGATTGAAGTTCTTTTATTTTCTCCTGTTTTTCGTGAGGTAAAACCTCAGCAAAAAAACCATCAAGATGTAACTCATTAGAAACAGTTTTAGCAATTTTCGCATTATCACCAGTAAGCATCCAGCATTTAATTCCTGCATTCTGTAATAACCTCACTGCGGTATAAGATTGCTTTCTAATTTGATCGGAAAGGTTGATTACACCGATTAATCTGTTGTTGATTATTACAAAAACCACGGTTCCTAATGCATCCTTTTTCAATTGTTCCGGAAATACAATCCCTTTTTCCCTCAGATAACCGGGACTAACCACCTTAACTGATAAATCATCAATGGTTCCTTCAACACCTTTTCCCTTAATTGCTTGAAAACCAGAGACATTCAACGTCTTCTTACGCAATTCCTTTGCTTTATCCAAGATTCCCTTTGCTATCGGATGTTCAGAGTTTTTCTCCAGAGAAGCAGCTAATTGAACGATTTTAGCCTCATCAAATGTTTTATAAAATGATTGAATGGATCTAACACCAAAATTCCCCTCAGTAAGTGTACCAGTTTTATCAAACACTACTGTTGAAATTTTCCGAGAATTCTCAAACGCAGTTCTATCTCTGATCAGCAAACCATTTTTTGCAGAAATAGCAGTAGAAATAGCAACTACCAATGGTATTGCCAAACCAAGAGCGTGAGGACATGTGATAACCATAACCGTAGCCATCCTCTCAATAGAAAATTCAAAACTCTGCCCATATGCCAACCAAAAACCAAAAGTTGTAATCCCCACTGATAATGCAATAATAGTTAAATAAAATGATGCCCGATCAGCTAACATCTGGGTTTTTGACTTAGATTCCTGTGCTTTCTTAACCAAAGTGATAACCTTTGATAAATACGAATCATCTCCTATATGTTCCACGTGAATCTCAAGTGAACCTTCCACATTAATTGAACCAGCGATTAGTCTATCTCCTTTGTTTTTTTTAATAGGAGTTGATTCACCAGTAAGCATTGACTCATTAACAAAACTACTTCCACTCACAATAATCCCATCTGATGGAATTTTTTCACCTGGTTTAATGAGTACCCTATCGCCCTTCGTCAGTTCATTTATCTTTATATTAACAATGTCATTTCCCTTAATAAGATGAGCTTCATCAGGTATCAATTGAGAAAGTTTTTCCAATGCATTTGAAGCACCTAATATCGACCTCATTTCTATCCAATGCCCAAGAAGCATTATATCAATTAGGGTGGCAAGTTCCCAGAAAAAAACTGTTCCTGGTAAGCCAAAGATGACTGCTGTACTATAAAAATATGCGACTGAAATTGCCACTGCTATTAGTGTCATCATCCCTAAAGATTTATCTTTGATTTCAGAACTTAATCCTTTGAGAAAAGGCCATCCTCCATAAAAATAAATAAAAGATGCTAAGAAGAATAAAAGATAATTACTACCTATAAAGTTAATATTTATTCCAAGCCATTCTTGGATCATAGATGATAGTAATAAGATAGGTAAAGTAACAATCAGTGAGACAATGAATCGTTGTTTGTAAACATTCATCATCATTGCATGGTGACCGTGTTTGACTTGATGTTTTTCATGAAATTCATCTATATTGATATCGTGATGACCTCGATGTTCCTCATGGTGTTCATAGTGGTTATGATGCTCTTCATCGGGTTTATGATTATTAAATTTAGTTATTGGATTGGAATGCTGTTTTTTACCTTGGAATAATGTTTTTTTCCCCTGTATTGTTTTCATTTTTTCAAATGTCCCATAATTTTTCTTGTATTTCAATAATATGATTATAATATTCATGAATTATGTTTTTATCGAAGTCAAAAAACTTTTGAATCATTGCATCACATTCTTCACGTGTAAAATAATCCATGATTGGAAAGAAAAATCGTTTATCTTCTATTTCGATATGACAAGGATACAACATAATAATTTTGTGTAATCCTTCCTGAATATCGTGTATAGCTGAATTATCTCCATGAAGATAGCGATGGTTTGCATCCTCGATTTCTCCTATGATAACTCGTGATATTTTGTGATCCTCGAGTAATTGATTCAATGTTTTTTTGTGTGTAGTAGATATTTGAATTTTTTTTAGGGATTTAAAGAGAATGTCTTCTTCTTTTCCATGATGAATTTTATCGACATAAGTTTTAAAAAAATCAATAACAACTGATATAAATGCGGTATATATCATCTGAGTTTCTTCACTTTTTTTAAGATTTTTTTCCAGTAATGGTATCATCCGTTCAATTAATCTATGTTCTTTCATTAAAAGTCCTATTGGTTGCATAACTATCACCTTCTTGCTATTTTCATTTAAAATTAATTATTTAGTTTTTTTTATTTTACTGGAACAAGTGAACTTTTTTTTGAAGGCGATTTTTTACTAACGTTAATTTGAAGGATGCCATTGTTTAGTGTGGCTGCTGCTTTGTCAGGGTCCACATCCTCAGGAAACACAAGATATCTACATAGAGTGGAATAACCTCGTTCCCTTCTTACATATCCTTCATTTTCTTTTCGTATATTAGTTTCTGTAGCTCCACATATACTAATGGTCTTTGAAGTTACCAATACTTCAATATCTTTTTTATTTACACCAGGCATTTCTGTGATAATTTGATATGTTTTTCCTGTATCCACTAGATCTACCGGAATCAATTTCATACGATTCTCTGGCAACATCCCTAGTGATTGGCTCAATTTCCAGCGATTCCACCATGGTTGCATCCAAGGGTCTTCTTTATAATATATAGTGTTTATGTCATCAAGTATATCAATAGGATTTTCTAATAAGGGGGGCATGGTTCGTCGTAAAAGAGATTCCTGCTTTTTTCCATTTTTTATAACTATTTTTTTTCCTTTCTTTTTCGTCATGTATATTTTTCACCTCAAATCCAATGGTTTATTGGTGGATTGATTTATGAATCAATTGTAAAAGATTTATTTCTTCTTGGGTAAGGTATTTTTCCCTAAGATTATTTTCAGAGTCAAAGAACATATCTTCATCCTCCTATACATCAATTATTTCTTATCAATTTAAATAATTGATTTAATTACAGTTAAAAAACAAGTTAAAAATACCTCTGCATTGTTTTTTCGTCTTGAGTACATGATAAAAAAGAAATCCTTTTTCATAACCATAATCTTTACCACATTAATAACATACAATTGATAAAAAATGGTTAGTTAAAATATTCAATCAACCAATAATAACACTAATCTTTATTTTTCCTGAATCTTTCGGATTCTATCTAGCTGTTATATCATCCATCATCAATCCAAAGACATTTCCTTCAGGATCTTTAAAATATGCTAAGTACCCAACCCTAGGAATTGATGTTTTCTGTTCTATTGAATGATAGTACCACCGTTGTCTCTTATTTTTTTTATATCACTATCAATATCTTTGGTACCAATTGTATTAACATCCATCATACTTTGTTGACCTTTCTTAGAAAGCCCGCCATCAATACCAGGTTCGTTCTTATTGCCAGTCATAATTAACCAATAATCCATGGGGCCATCCCATTTCTTAAAGGCCCATCCGAAAATCTTGGAAAAAAATTTCATTTCCCGGTCAGGATTTTTTGCACTGATATTAAAATGTATTATTCTGGACATATTTTTTTCATCTCCAGTAGATACATCAAACTTACATTTATATTTTTATATAATGAAAAAATATTTTAAAAATACATTTAATATGATTTAAAGAAACGAAATAATGCAAAAAGATTTAGATTGTTCATAGTAACAAATTGATTATAATTTTTGCTAAATTTTTTGTAATTATGATGTATTTAAAATCCATATCATGTAAATTTTCTTTATTTCCGCTTTTTTGTTTTTCCATTAAGAATTATTTTTTCGTCATTCGTACATGGTAGAAATTGATTTTCCTTCCTGTTTTTTCAATGGTTGGTACAATATTGATTTCATCTATGTTAAAATATGGTGAAAATTTCCTGTATATTTCTTCTTTTGAAACGTTTTGCTCCCAGGGCGGATTTTTATCACTGAAGCAAATAAGATAATATTGTCCCTCTTGTTTAAGACTTTCTGAGATGATGCGTGCAAAATGTTGTTTTTCTGAGTGTGGTATGTGATGATAACAGCCCCGATCAAAAACGAAATCAAACGTGTTCTTTGGAAGTTTCATAGTAAGAACGTTATCAGAAAGAAAATTACACTTTTGTGCAAAACCCATTGTTTTAGCGCGTTGTTTTGCAATTGCTGTTGCTGTAGCAGAGATATCAATAGCGGTTACACTAAATCCTTTTTTCGCTAGATAAATAGAGTTTGATCCCGCGCCGCTGCAGACATCAAGAGCGATTCCGAGTTTCGCTTTCTTCTTTTTAAGCAGAGAGACAAGAGCAGGGTCAGGATCATCTGAATGCCAGGGAATTTCCTCTAGTGAATATTTTTTGTAAACATCATCCCATTCTTCATTTTCGTTGATCAATAAATTCACCATTTATCCCTGGCTGTTCATATGTTAAAATAAACCTTCATCTTTACTGAGTGTAATTCTGTTTTTTTTCTTTGTTAGGGATAACATCGTTAAGATGATTACCTTATATTTTCTCTGTTTTTTTATTAAACTGTCATCGAACGTGTGAGTTTTCCAAAGAGACTACAATATGCGGTGACTTTAAGGACATCACTTGTATTTGCTGATACATTGTAAGTATATGTAAAGAAAAAGAATCGTGGCTGACTCTGGTATATTTGGGATGTATATAGGACCCCATTTTTTTCAATATCAACCTTATATACATAATGAATTTTAGTAATGGGCGAGAAATGTAAAATTGTTACTGTAAGTGTATTGGGTTGATACTGCAGTTTCATATACCTTGGAGAGGTTGCACCTGCCTGCATGCTGGTCATTAAAATTCCAATGAACAGCACAAATATTAATATTATACTTTTTTGTTTCCATTTCATATTTTTTCCTCCTTATATGGCGGTTATACGCCAAACTTCACCTGATCGAATAAATGATCCAAAGGTGCGTGTTGTGAGCATGTATATTTCACCTTGTTCATCTTCACCGAATCCGAGAATGAATCGGCGAAGAGGGCGATCTGGTTTTAATAGGAATTCTGATCGTACCCAGACACCAGGTGTTGTTTCATTAAGATAGTACAATTTTCCTTCAGGTCTAAAGTAATCTGAGCTCCAATCGCCAAATACATATTTCCCAATGAGATTTGGCGATTCATTTCCTCGATAGATAAAGCCACCGATTACACTGTGACCTACATTATGACTGTAGTCGTAAATTGGTTGTTTAAGGGTCGAGAGATTTATGCCAAGAATATCAGCAAGAGCAAGATCATAAGGATGGTTCCCTTCTAATATTCGCCATCCGTAGTTTCCCCCTTTTTCTACAATATCGATTTCTTCCCAGGTGTCCTGCCCAACATCCGCAACAAACAATTGTCCTGTCGTATGGTCAAATGAAAAACGATAGGGATTTCGGAACCCATAAGCAAAGATTTCATCTAGGCCATCGATTCCAACAAACGGATTATCTGAAGGTATTGTATATGGAGCACCACTGTCGACATCAATTCTAAGAATTTTACCTAAAGATGTGTTAATGTTTTGTCCATTGCCAATCTCGCCATGTTGGTCACCAGCTCCACCTCCGTCACCAAGACCAATGTAAAAGTAACCATCTGGACCAAATGCAAGTTGACCACCGTTGTGATTCAACTCAGGTTCATCAAACCGATAGATAATTTTTTCAGAAGTTGAATCTGCAAGATTCGGATCAGCAGAAACATGGTATTCTGCGATAATACCTTCATGGTCGATTCCTGGCCCTGATTTTGGTGCACTATAATAAACGAAAAATCTCCCATTGATTTCATAAGATGGATGGAAGACAAGACCTAGTAATCCTCGTTCATCGTAAAATGGGATTACTTTTATCATTTTTGATGAAAGATCCAAGAATGGTGTAGAAAGCAGGGTTCCATTTTCGATAATATAGATTGCTCCTGTTTGTTCTGCAACAAAAAGACGGTTTGATCCATCACCTGCATTAGTAAGCACAGTAGGAGCTTTTAATCCCTTGACAATGCGTTTCAAAGAGGCTTTTAATGCACCAGTACTACCTGGAAGAATAATAAGGCGTGTACCAAGGATACGAGCATGAATAGTTAATTCATCTGAACTTCCTTCATTACAAACAACTGTTGTAGTAATAGAGGTTTTTCCCATACCAAGGATGAAAGGAAGATCAACAGTTAGGCTTTCATCAGGAAGAATATTTCCAAGCGTTCCATCTGCTTTTTTTCCTATAATAACTAATCCACCAGTAAGTTGGATACTCCATGTCAGATTCGTAGCATTTTGGTTTCCATTGTTACGGATGATTACATGCACACCTTTACCTCCGGTGATTGTTTCGATTTGAAGTGACACATCAGGAGTATAACTTGAAGTTGTGACCAGCCCTATAGCAGATAGACTTGTAAAGAAGATCATACTGCTAAATATTATTCCAATAACTTTTTGTCTCATATTTTAATCCCCTTTCATTTTATAATTATATAATATTTATAAATATTTTTTTATTTTTATTATAATTACATTATTAGTCCAATACGTCCATGGATGATTCCAATAGTTAGTGAAAGATATGCTATGCGGTTATTCCAGGAAAGATTTGTTTTAATTATTCTTCTTATCAAAACAGCAAGTAATGCTGTTATGATACAGAGCGTGATAGTTGTTACTCCAAAGTAAACAATCGTTGGAATATCAAAGATAGGATAGTATGCTATTTCTGGTAACATATTCATTATTCCTGTTTATGCACTTTTTTGAGAGGATTATTGAACCTTAATCGTTCCTCTCATACTTGGATGTAGACTGCAGATGTAGTTGTAGGTTCCTGGTTCAGTAAACGTGTATGTATAGTTTTTTCCCTTTGTTAATGTCCCTGAATTGAAAAGACCACTTTCCGAGTTGACTGTATGGTCAACGTTATCATTGTTTATCCATGTAACCGTGGTTCCAGTTGATACGGTGAGGGTGTTTGGATTGAACGCTAAATTTTCGATTGAGACCATGTTGACACCAGGATTGTTTTGTTGTTGTGTGCAGCCTGAAAGAAGAAAAACGGGTATAATAGCACTTATAAGAATGAGAATATTGATTTTTGTAGTATTCAGTTTTTTTCTCATAGTGATTGTCTCTTTTATATCTGGTTAAATATTTCTTATTATAAAATGATGATTTAAAAATCAATTAAAAATAAGTAAAAAATAGGTGAGTTTGGTGAAGAATGTTTGCAGACATCCAGTGCTAATCACCTGAACTATCGATTCAATCCATTTCCTATAAGTTATACTTCTGCATAAAAAGAATCCTTAAATTATTCTTCTTGGATTTTTAACCAAGATTTTAACTCGTTATGACAGTAGGAACAAACAACTACAGATTTACAAGCTGATACTTCTTTTCCATTATAAATACAATCTAAACTAACAATATAGTATGCTTGTCCACCGATTTGATTTCCACACTTTTGACATTTCATATCATTTTTTTTCATATCTACACCATCCATTTTATTATATTATATAGGTTAAAATTCCTAGGATTCCATGAATCATACCTAGAATAATTGCCACATATGACAACCAAAAATGCCATTTTATTGGATAGTTAATTTTTACCTTACGTTTCAATATTGCTAATCCTGCGGTAAAGATAAATATAAATAATGTAATTAAACCAAGATATACAATAAAAGGAACTCCAAAAATTCGATAGTAAGTAATATCTAGAATTGAAAAAGAAGAATCTTTGCTGGAAGAATCTCTTTGGGATGTTACTGTTAACTGTTTAGTTAATGAACCACCAAGATTACAATCGATAAATACTTCAATGATATCTCCTTTTGAAGTATTTACCTCATAAGAATAAGTAAAATTTGAATTAGTTGGTTGGCTTGTATATTCATAATTATTATATGTATCCCCATTTTTTCTTATTATTACGTTATAAATAAAATGCGTCTCAGGATTAGATACCTGATGAGTAATTGAGACATCAAGAACATTAGAATCTGTATTATAGAAAAGTTTCATATCAGATGCCGGATGGGCTGATACACTTAAAGAATAAAAACCATTAATCAGAATAAAAAATAAAACGCAATAAAGTAATTTTTTTGTTAATTTTCGTTTGATAATATTTTTTTTCATAAAATAACCTCTATATAATACTAATAACTTCAACAGGACAACCAACAGCAGCTTCCTGCACACAATTCGTTAGTTCATCACTTACCTCACCTTCAGCTGGACCTTTGGTCTGATATTTTTCATCAATACTTGCTTTCTCGCCACTTTTAACTACAAAAACCTTTGGGCATGCATCTTGACATGCTCCACATTCAATACATCCGTCTTGATCAATACATATTTTCATAGATTTTTACTACCTCCTTTTCATTCATGGAATTGATTTGAAAGATAGGATGCAATATGTTTCATCCTATCTTCACGTGTTACATGATTGGTCACTGGATTCCAATTGCCAAATAATTCCTTATGAAAAACTGGTTTTTTCACTTTATAAAAAATCCCTATTGGTATCCGATTGTTGAAATCCTTAACAAGTTTTACCGCTTCCTCAAAACTCTCAGCAGATTTAGGAATAACCTCAGTTAATTCATTATAGAGTTTGAATGTGTTATTGAAAACCACGCTTGGCTGAAGCACATCAATAACACTGAATCCTTCATGCAATACCGCCTCAACAATTATATCAGATAAATGATCTATCTTACCAGCAAATCCACGAGCAACAAAACTCGCACCAGCTTCCAACAATAAAGATAAGGGATCTAATGGCTCTTCAACACTCCCACCTGGGGTAGAAGGACCTTTAAAACCCTTCCGACTCGTTGGAGAAAACTGTCCAACTGTTAGTGCATAAACACCATTGTTATGCACAAGTACATTGATATCAGAGTTTCGCTTCGCAGCAAAAATCATATGTTCAAGTCCTTCTCCATATGCATCACCATCACCAGCAAAAGTGATCACCGTAAGCTCAGGGTTTGCAAGTTTCATTCCCTGCACTGTCGCCATGGAACGGCCATGAAGAGAATACAATCCGCTCATACGAAGATAATCGAATATTTTTCCATGACAACCAATACCTGCTGAAAGAACTATATTTTGCCGAAGAATTCCTCTATTTTCAAGTTTGGGAATCGCCTTTTTAAAAGCATTTAAGATTCCGAAATTTCCGCATCCAGGACACCATGTGATCTCAGCTTTAGTGGATAATACATCAGTGGGCAACAACGCTCACCTCCAGCTGTTTCGCAAGCTCCTGGGGATCAAACGGACGACCATCATATTTTAAAATCAACGACTGTACATTCACCCCTACTTTTTCTCGTAACAGGGTTGCAAGTTGACCAGTACTATTTTGTTCTACAACTACACCCTTGGTACCCCTGTATTTACCCATTTCCCATACGGGGAAAGGTTCTAAATATATAGGTTGTACCACGGTCATCTCCAATTCTCCAAAATCAATTGCTTCCAGAACGCTCATCGTGGTTGAACCAAATGTGAAAACAACTGGTCCTTTGGTTCCAAAAGTGTTGACTGTATGGAGTTTTTTTAGATATGCAATAAGGCTTTTGAGTTTTTTCAGGCGTTTATCATGCATCTTCTTAAGCTGATCTGATTCTTCAGTCGTTACCCCAAGTTCATCGTGTTCATAGCTATTCCATTTAATAAGTTCCTGCGACGGTGGAAACAAAAGCGGTGAGATACCATCATCTGTATTCTTATAACGAGAATATGGACCAGCAGTATGCATAACAGGTTCAGCCCAACGGGTTTTATCCAAATCAAGATTGACGCTCATACTACTTTCAACAAGGTGTTTCTCACTTAACAATATCCCTGGAGTTTGGAATCGCCATACAAGAGAAAGAAGTTCTGAGGTGAGATGATATGCTTCCTCAATACTACCTGGAGAAGCGACAATCCTAGGAAATTCACCTTGACCTGGAGTTAACGCAAAGCGTAAATCCCCCTGCTCGGTGTAAGTTGGTACCCCAGTACTTGGACCAGGACGTTGCCCGAGGAAAAACAAAACAGGTGCTTCAACCATACCAGCAAGGGAAAACGCTTCCTGCATGAGACAAAATCCACCCCCGCTCGTACCAACCATAACACGTGCACCTGTAAAGGCGGCACCTATTGCCATGTTCGCAACAGCAAGCTCATTTTCTGGATGCACGGTGACAACACCCATATTTTTCCCATGACTTGCAAAAAAGTGGAGTACCTGCGTTGAGGGCGTCATCGGATAGGAAAAATATATATCCAAGCCCGCTGCAACAGCGCCAAGTGCGATTGTCTCACTTCCTGATAAAGAGACATGTTTTGACTCCCCCTGTTTTAAAATAAATTGATGTGGTATCTTTTTTAGAACAGTATCATAAATTGCAATAGCAAATCGAATGTTATCCTCATAATTACGCTGATACTCAACCCGAACAATATCTTCCAATGTTTTTTTATCAACTCCAACAGCTGCAGTAAGAACCGCTATCCCAGCTATCCCCTCAAGAAGATCAGAATTATCATATTTTTTTGCTTCAGATGAAATAGGAATACCAATACCTTCTCCTTTTATCTTGTCTGTATTATAAACTAAAAGACCGTTTTCCTTAACATGATTCTTATGTATATCATAACTTCGTTGATCAAGAGCTACGAGAAGATCTGTTTTCATATAATGACTAAAGATTTTTTTTGTTGATGTACTAACCACAGAAAAATTATGACCACCCCTGATCAAACTTGGGTAATCATTCATCTGAAAAACTTCCCGTTTCAAACTCGTAAATAAATTAGCAGCAACTATTCCTGCTTTTTTCGTTCCTTGCCCTGCCTTCCCTCCAATAAGGAAGGTAAAAACATCTTTTTTCATAAACAATTTCATCCTATTTTTTTTATAATCCTGCAGTCCATCCACCATCAATGACTAATGAATGTCCTGTCATATAAGTAGATGCATCAGAGGCAAGATACACAGCTGTTCCTACTAACTCATCTGGTGTTGCGTATCGACCAAGAGGAATCCGCGCCTTCATCGGTTCCCATACTTGCTTATTTTTTAGAAACTCATCTGTCATATCGGTAGCAAACACCCCTGGACATATTGCATTTACACGGATATTGTGTTTACCCCATTCCACCGCTAAGGTTTTTGTCATTAGAATAATCCCTGCTTTACTCACACCATAAGCAAGAGATTGCGCAGACCCAAATAAACCTGCGACACTAGCAATGTTTATGATACTACCAGATTTCTGAGTAATCATCTGCTTCCCTACTGCTTGTGCGCAAAGATACTGACCGGTAAGATTTACTTTAAGAACCTTTTCCCAATCGTCTTCCTTAAAGGTCTCTGCAGGGCTCATTTTAAGAATCCCAGCATTATTTATCAAAATATCAATGCGAGGAAAATTTTTTAAAACCTTCTGCACCATTAACTCCACATCACTTTTTTTACTAACATCAACCTTGAGACCAAATGAACGTTTTTCAAAATTATTTACTTCTTTAACAGTTGATTTCATATCAATAATATCGGTTGCAGCAACAACTGCACCAGCATTTGCAAGCCCGATTGCCATTGAACGACCAAGACCACGACCTGCACCGGTAACAATTGCATACTTATTTGTTAAGTCAAAGAGACTTTTCATAGATGAAACACCTTTCATCCCAACTATTGGATTGTTATTTCTTTAGAAGATTGCCACAAACCATGAATATTACAATACGATATTGCGATAATAGTACCTGGTTTTGATGTCTTAAAAGATGCAGTAACAGCATGATGCGTATATATAGTACTTGTATTTGGCCCCTGAACAGAAGCACCATGAGCATTGAACAGAAAATAGCCTATATGATATGGGTATTTTTCATTTTCTGGTTTGAAGAGCAATGAGATCCAAGCAATGTGATGCTCTGTTGTATTTGGATGCGCTATTTCTTTTCCTATACCTACTTTTACCTCGAACAGCTCATCTGCTTTTATCCTATTCGGGCATTCAATAACAGGGACGTGCTTTTCTTTTTTCCAATCAGCTTTTTGAAATAAATCATTTATTTCAATTACGGTTTCCATATTTTTCTTCACCTCAAATATCTTAATCAATATCTAAAAGTTTATAAAATGCTTATAAGTATGACCTAAAAACGATTAAAAAACAAATACAAAACAAATAAATATAAAAAAAAAAAATTCAGATTTTATCAAATTATATTTCAACAAAATTAAAAAATAACATGAAAAAATCTAATAATGCGAGTAATGTACAAAATTAAATATATTGAATATTAAGTAGTAATCTTATAGTCATCAGAGTATTTTTTCCACCAATCACCTTCTTTTACAGTAGAAATAAAACAATCAAGACACAAACCCTTGATTCTATCGTCTTCCTTGATTCCTTTTATTTCTAAACGACAGGACAGCTCTTTATTGCAGAGGTTACACCTATCCATTAAATTTTTATTTAAATGTTTGGGAGATGACTTCATAATCATTTCAAAATCTTCAGTCTGTAACAAAAAAACGTCCTTATATAAAACATGCAAGAGATTAATCAAAACCCATCTATTATTTAAAATATTACCGTTTTTCACAATTTTATCTGCATAATCTTCAAGAAGACTGGTTGCTTCTCTAATTAATCTTGTTGCTAAACCAGGGATATCTTCTGCTTTAGATTTATAAATTTCTTCTACAATGGATTGTTCTTTTGTCATTATAGGCACCTGATAGAGTAATATATTTAGGCATTGTAGAGCCGATATTAAGCTGCTTTTTTAAGAGGGAGGATGGAATGGGATGCAAAAAAATCGGATTTGCTCAGGCTCTACAACTCCTATATTTTTCATTTGTATTACAAATCATATTAATTTATCATATATTTAAAATAATGACTTAAGAATACTTTAAAAATAATTAAAAAAACATTAAATTGAAAGCCTTAACTTTAAATATTTTTTTAACAACTATAAAAAAGATGTAAAAATTGTAGATGAAGGGATTTGAATTAAATTTACTGGTAATTTCTGTAGAAATCTAAGATGTTTCGTATTTTTAGAAATGCATATGGGAAATTATCAAAAAACCGGTGAAACAAGTCAATAAATGAGAATGATTTGAGTTTTGGTGTGGCAAGAGAAACCGAAATGACGCAGTAGTTGCTTGTATTCCCTGTATTTACTATCTTTATAGATCCTATGAATTGCTGATTTTTTTCTTCTGGTGCAATAACCGAGACCTGTACAGTAACTGGTCCATGTTCTGGAGTAAGATCGTTTCCATACGAAGGAGCAAAGTCCCAGTTTCCCCATTCTGGCCATTCATCAATCGTCCAATTAAGGTCTGACCCAGGATCACCAATATTTTCTACTGTGAAATTTCCTGTGACAGTTGCACCAGGTTTAACATTAGTCCATTGAAGATTACCATCGCAATAAACAATAGAATCATTGCTTTCATTTTCTTCTATTAATATATCTACAATTACTCCTTCAATTACTGTTAATCCATAGGGTATCTCATCAGGAATTAGGTACCAGCCGTTATTTGCTCCACCCCAGCCAAAGTTAATGTGGTAGTAATCATCTGTATTGTATCCATCTACCACAACGTTATGGCCCATCGTCCATTCTGGGTTAACAACTGCTAGATGCGCAGGATAAGCATTCTTCATGTTGTTTGACAAACGCTCATATATTTCAGGATCATTTTCATCAAACATCTCAATTGTTGTGCAGTTGAATCTTTGATATGCATTGTAAGCTTGGCTGACACCATAAGTCCCTGAGATAGTAGCACCGTACACCTGTTTTGCAGCCACTCCACAAGCAAATGTGATTGCTGCTTTGTCATTATCGGTGAGAGGGATTTGATTTTGATAATTGTAGGATAATGTTTCAAGGTATGAGTTAAGTTCAGGGAACGAAGGGAAATCGTATGTCTCATGATCGTTATCGATCCAGTATTTGTTACCTCCGTAGTTATGGTAGTAATCATCACTATCGTTGAACGCGACATCATTTGTGGTATTATGATAGTTTATGATCTGCGCCATGGCAACAGCTGGGCAGCCGGCAACGCTTCGTGATCCCCCGTTATAAATGTCAAGTGGGCAGAAATTATTATAAGGAGCGCTCTGGTGCCAATTAGTAAAAAGCCATCCTCCAGTTGGGGTTGATCCTTCAGGAGGCCATTGCTCGAAATTTTGCCATACCTTCAGCTCCGATTTTTCAGAGAGAAAAGTTTCCCATAAGTTATGTCTTTCAATAATCACAGCGTCTGGGAGCATTGGGATATTTTGCAGACGCAATTCAAGGTCTGCTTTAATTAATTCAATAAAAATATTATTCTCGAAATCATCAATCTGAAAATTACTCGAGAATGAATAGGCAATAACAGGCGGGAGATCATAATTTGCTGTTACTACCATATATCCTTGGGGTTGTAGATTGAATATATAAAAAAGTGGTATTCCCTCATTAGTTTTTATGGTTATTGAATCTGCAAGAGTATAATCGGTTTTTTCTAATTGTAAAAGTTTTTGATAAGCAACTTTTGTCGCAGATTCAAATCCTACGTAGGTTCGATTTATATAATTTATTTTGTTTCCACTTGTACTCTGGAAAACACAAGCACCCAATAATATGTTTAATATTAATATAACTAATATTATTACAATTATTTTTTGATTCATTTAGTTATCCCCCTGTTAAACTCAATAATACTAAAGGAATTATAGGGTATAAAAGATTTCTGCTATAACAAAAATAGTTTCTTTGTTCGGATTTGTGGTTGAAGAACTATATTATTTTGGGATAAATAAATATAAATCAATTAATAATTTAATATCTCAATTTTTTCTAGTAGATTTAAATATATATTTATACTAAAATTTTATTGAATTTCTATAAGATTATATATATCAAACAATTTTATAAAGAAATTGTAGTTATTGAATATATGTAAGGGGAGAAAAAATGAAATATGAAGAAAAAATAAAGTTGTTTAATGATGTATTTGCACCAAAATCTGGAGAAAAAGTACTATTTTTAACAGATATACCTCATGACAATTTAAAAGACAATAAGAATTGGAAAGAACGCGGAAAAATGGCAAAAGAATGGTATAATATATTTAAAGAAATGGGATTTAAAGCTAAATTTTCAGTTGATTGGTTGGAATATAAAGCAACTGGGGTTGATAATTCACCTATACCAACAGAAATTCTTGATATGGTTCGGAAATCAAATTTGGTCATTGCCATGACTGAATACTCTCCATCTTCTTCATTGTTACCAATAGCTAGAGCTAAAGGGACTATTACCCGCTGCGCAAGTATGCCTTTGGTTGAAAAAAGAATGGAAAAAACGGCATTTAAAGCCGACTATCAAAAAGTGCAAAAGTATGCTGTTGCTATTGAAAAAATGCTTAATAATACTATTGGTGCAGAGGTAATATTTTCAACTGGTGATAAACTCTATATTGATTTAAGAAATCGTAATGCGTTTTCAGAAGCAGGAGACTGCACAAAAGTAGGACAATTCATAAACTTCCCAAGTGGAGAAGCATGTATAGCACCTTATGAAGCAGAAAAAGATGAAATCGATGAATTTGGACTAAGTAAAACTGAGGGGATCTGGCCAGTTATGTATGCTGGAGAACTCGTTAAATATATTATTAATAACAATAAAATTGTTGAAATCATTGGCAATGGAAAGAAAGTAGATGAAATGCGCGATTTCTTTGCAGAAAATAATACACGTAGAAATATAGCTGAGCTAGGGATTGGTTGTAATTCATATGCTGTTGTCAGTGGTAATCCTCTTGAGGATGAAAAAGTGGGTTTGCATATTGCCTATGGTATGAGTACTCATATTGGTGGAAAGGTTAAAAGCGATATGCATTATGATATAGTTCATGCGAAGGGATGCCCAATTGAAGGAACAACACTTTCTCTTATTAACAAAAATGGAACAAATACTGAATTAATACAAAATGCACAGCTTCGATATAATTTACTGAAATAAAAACTTAAAATATTATATTTTGCTATTATTCTTTTTAAGCTTAATAACATACAAAATAAGAAGTGCGGGGCCAAAAAACCATGCACCATATAAATAAGTTCTAGTAAATCCAAGAATTGAAACCATGGTTCCACAGGAAGATTCACCAACTGTCATTCCTAGATTTCCAAGGCTTGTTAATATAGAATATTGGGTGGCACCAATTTTTGGATTTGTTATATCCATTAATAATGTACCCAATACTGAATATTGTCCACCAATGAAAAAACCAATGATTCCATAAAGAATAGCAACAGTCTCCCAGTTGTTTGCAAATATTAATAGAGCTGTAAAAAATCCACTTAAAATTAAAATTATATACAGTGGATTTTTTCTCCCCAACCTATCGCAAACAATTCCACATGTAAGTGAGCCAAATACCTTAGTTGCTGACCATATTGTAATTATCAATCCTATCTGAGCGATATTAATATTAAGATATATATTCAAATATAGCGGAACAACAACACCTAGTAATCCAACGTTTAATGTAGATATTGGTGTAAAAATTGAAACAAGCTGAGTTGTTTTATTCTTAAATTCGTTATATAAAATTGGTGCTATCTTTTCACGTTTTTTGATTTTTCTAATATCTTTAACTATTACCGGAAATATTATAATTAATAGTACTACTATACCTGTTATTAAAAATACAAAATTATATCCAAAAAAATAAGCTATTGAGGTAAGAGTAGACGCACCTACAACCATACCTAGAGCTTGCCCAACAAACATTGCACCATTTATTTTTCCTCTTTCTTCATATTTAGATATTTCAATTGCCCATGCATCAGCAGAAACATCAAGGAATCCAACTCCACAACCTGCTATAAATAAAAATAATGTAAAAGGTACTAAAAATTCACTTGGATCTATAATAAAAAGAAGAATAAGACTAGTAAATGTAAGTAAACCTCCTAAAATAATAAATTTTCTTCTACCATATTTAATGAAATAATCAACTATACCGCCCCATATAAATTTGATAGTCATCGGTATTAAATATATTGCTGCTACAATGGTAACTATTGATACTGGAATACCTTTATCTATAAGATAGATTGGCAGAATCAGTGAAGCAATTATATATCCTAATCCTTCTGTGAAGTAAAGACTTGCAAATAAAAAGTATTTCAAAAAACTACTTTTAGTTATATCCATCATTAAACTTTTAATCATAAATAATATTTTAAGGATTTCTATAATATTATTATTTTAATATTATTGTAAAAAATTAATCAATCTATTATAAATTAATATAAAATAATTATATAAACTTCAAATTTAAATTACAAATTGCTAGAATCATATCAAATTTAAATATAGAATATAAAAGAAAAAAATAAATTTTTATATATTTATATTATAATATTTTTGTTACTTCAATTCTAATTTTAAATCATCTATTTTATTAATAAAAAATTGTTTACTATTGTATAAATTGGGGAGATCATGAAGAAATATAAGAATTTGGCTGAAGAAAAATTGGTTTTTGATGCTCACTGTGATACTGCTAATGTTTTGTATGATCAATCCTCTTATTTTATTAAAGAAAATAAAAGCCATATAACTATAGAAAAAGCAAAAACAGGAGGTCTAAAAGCCCAAATTTTCGCATTATATGTAAATCCTGCTTATGCACCATACAGATCAATAAAAAAAGCCTTATTGCTATACAATGCTCTTGAAAATAAGTTATTTTCTTCAGGACATGCAGTAAAAGTTACTTCAACTAATGAAATGCAATCAGCTCTTAAAAAAGATAAACTTGCATGCTGGCTCTCTCTTGAAGGTGGACATATTATTGAAAACTCAATTGAGATACTCGAGTTATTTTATAGGCTTGGTATTCGGTGTATGACCCTCACCCATTTTAAAAATACTGATTGGGCGGATTCTTCCGGTGATGAACCAAAACATGATGGATTAAATAAACTTGGAAGAAAAATAATTTCTAAAATGGTTGAGTTAGGCATGGTAATAGATGTATCACATTCATCTGATAAAACCGTTGAAGATGTACTAGAAGTTACTTCGGTGCCTATTATGGCATCTCATTCTTGTGCTAGGGCATTATGTGATATCCCCCGAAATATATCAGATGTTCTAATCAGAGGAATAGCTGAAAGAAATGGATATATTGGTGTTAATTTTTGCCCAGGATTTCTTAAAAAAAATATTAATGAACAAGAAATGAAGAATATGGAGAAAAATTCTGAGTGGTTTAAAAAAGAAATTGAAGGAAATGAAGATGACCCAGATATTATTAATAAAGCTGAAATGCAACTATTATTAAAAATTGTAGAAGGAAATGATACAGTTGATTTAAATGCTGTAATTGATCACATTGTTCATATTGCAGATATTGGTGGAATTGATTGTGTTGGTCTCGGAAGTGATTTTGATGGTATTCCCTATACTCCTACTGATTTAACAGATGCTTCATGTTATCCATTGTTGGCAAATAGGTTGTTTGAAAGAGGTTTTAAGGAAAAAGAAATCAGAAAAATTATGGGATTGAATCTATTTAATTTTTTAAAAAATTTTGATAAATAAAATAGATTATTATAAATTCCATTCAATGGATAGATTAAAAACATTTTTTTAAATGAAATCATTATAAAACAATTAGTGCAGGGGGAAGGGATATGAACCACAGTTCAGACATAAAAAATAATGATTTCTCCTTTTTACATAAAAAGAGTAGATTTATGAGTAATTATTTGTTTTGAAATTGTTGCTTAAGAAGGGTCAATAAAATGAATAAAACGACATCAGAAGAAGATAATACAATCATAAAGTCAGATAAATATATAAGCGAATCTGGTGTGCAGGGCGGAAAGATTATAGGAGAACACATAGTATTAGCTTCACTTATATTTGGGATACCATTTTTAATTATGGGATTGATTGGACTATTTATATTATTTGATTTAGGATTTCCTGCTGCAAATACAGCCAATATAATTGCATCATTATTGCTTACTGTTATTGGTTTGTTACTGATTATTGGTGCATACAACATCTATAGAGCTAAACATGTTAAAAAGTAGATTTCCATTATTTACTTTAGTTAATATTTTTGAAATAAAATTATTATAATTTAGTGCAGGGGAAGGGATTTGAACCCTCGGACCACTAAGGACAAGACTCTGAATCTTGCGCCGTTGGCCAAGCTTGGCTACCCCTGCATAAAATCAGAAATTAAATTCTTGTTATTTTAGTTTGCTATGAAAAAAAAAATCATTTAACAATTAAATATTAAATTTAGAAAATAATTTATTCTATCCAACCTGTAGAAATTTGGATCTTTATTTCTATTATACTCAATGCCAAATCTGGAAAATCACTATTATCTGTATCAAAAAATCTAATTATTATTCCATTTCCTTCAGATGTTTCTTCTAATGAATAAACAAGATTAGATTCAGACAATAAATCATTTAAATAGTTTTGCCAGGCAATTTTATAGTTTGTATAAATTGTAATATTTTTCACATTGTATATTGTATATTTTTCAGATGAAGAATATCTTGCTTGGACAGGATATGTGCCATATCCACTAGCAGATGTTCTATCCCCAAAACCATTTAATTGTATTATTTGAAAATCTAAATCGTTTGTATTAGTAACCAAAAATGAAGGAGTAGAAATCATAAGATCATTTTTTGATTGTTTTAGTATCAATGCACCATTTTCAAAAATATAAGACTGCTGTATAAAATAAGAATTTGAGGAAGTGTATTGTATCGTTCCAATTCTATAGGAAGTTATCTCATCAAATTCATCTACAATTTTTATTTTATATGTATTTGGCATAACATTTAATGAACCATAAGATTTAGCTGTAGATAAAAAAGGCATTTCATCGCTACCCAGTGTTATTGGTGTTGATATCTGAGTATTTGGTTGAGCAAGTGCAGATAGAGTATCAATTGAGAACTTTAATTGAGAAAATTGATTTGCTACTTCCCCCATATGCTCTGACTCTTTCTGTCCCATCCATTTAGGAACATATACGTTTTGTATAAAAGCCATTGCAGTTATTATTAACCCAATAAGTAAAATAGCTACAACTATCCCAACAACTCCTTCATTTTGATTTTTAAATCTTAACATTTTTATTCTTTTTTTAGCCATATTTTACCCTTTTATATTTATTGATTTCTTGGATATAATGTAACTGTTGCTACATTATTGTTTGAATTTTTATCCAGAATTTCCATATCATTTAATTCAGCGTAACTAGTAATTTTATTAAATATTATTTTGAAGATACTACTTACTGTATCACAAAACTCTTGCCAACCATCAATATGTCTATACCAACCTGGACTTGCTGGTGGCCATCCTATATCATTTTCTGGTGGAGGAACACCATCATAACAAGGTTGTGGCCAAACTATATTATCACATAAAAATTCTTCATCTATTGGAGCATGACCTTGACCCGGATCTACTGCAATAACATCAATTTCGTCTCTATCATCAGTCATTTCAAGACCATTAAGTAAATAATTTCTTGCTTGTGCAGCTGATGTTTTTCCAAGCACATCATTTCCTGCATTAGTTCCACAATAATCACCGGGATTTGATATAACATTAGCATTGCCGTCTGTAACTAGTATTATTTCCTGTTTATAATTAGGATTAAATCCGCCAAAATTTATTGAATTAGCTAAAATATCATTACCAAGATAAAAAGCAGCTGCAACAGGTGTCCAACCTTTACCTTGTTTGTTTTTCAAAGCAATAATTTGGTCTTTAATACTATTAATATTATCTTCGTAAATTATCATAGGACCTATTTCTACACGTGCACAAACATTATTTACACCAAATTGAATAATTGTAAGTTCAACTGAGCCATCACGTGGAAAAACTGATTCATTACAAATAGCATTTGCAATCCCATCACAAGCTAGTTTCCATGATTTAGAAGCTATACTACCAGAGCCATCTAAAAGTATAACAAATTGTTTTGTTTGATTATAATCAAATGCCATAATTTTTGCTGTTATTGTGAGAGTAGCATAAGAGCCAACATTTATGTTACCAACATCCCAGATGCCGGTTTCAGTGTCATAATTCCCTAGTGAAGTAGTATGACTTAAATATGTAAAACTACTAGGTAAAAAATAATTTATAAAAACATTTGAAGCTATGCTAGGACCTTCTTCGTTAGCAGCAGTAATTACAATATTAATAACACTATTAATCAAGGGTTGATCATCAGATACGCTCATTGTTACTTTAACATCAGCAACTCTAGGCTCTTGTACACTACCCATCATCACAACTGAATTACTTTTTTTATCTACAATTGTTATATTAACTGGTTCAAATCTACTAAAATTATTGTTATTATCTAATGAATAAATAAATTTCTCGCCTATGTCCCAATTTCCATCAGTTTTATATGTGCTATTTAGAAAATCTTGGTCATTAACTGATAACATTTCACTTAAACCTTCTTCAAATCCAATAATTATACCAGTATTAAGCCCTAGAGATTCTCCTCCTCTATGCTCTAATATCAAAAAATTGTTTTCAATTGTTCCAACTATAGTTACTGCTGGTGTAGAAGGTCCTGGTTGAATAGAGAAAAATGCAGTATATACTGTTGAAAATAATGTAACAGAAATAACAAGTAACAAAATAGTACCTAAAACTTCGGATACACCATGGTTTTTTCTTGTTTTTTTCAACATAATACATTCCTATTTAATATCCAGATTATTTGAACTGGTTAATTTTATTTTTTAATTCTATAAATTCATTGTTGTAACAATTATATAAGTGTTAATATACAATTATGTCCAGAAATTAAAAAAAAAAATAATCCTAGTAAATTATAAGTATCACTTTAAATATTGCCAGCAATTAAATGGCCTGAGTAGTGTAGTCTGGTAACATATGGGACTGTGGATCCTTTGTGCCGGGTTCAAATCCCGGCTCGGGCCTGTTTGCTTGGAGTAACATTTTTTGTTTTATAGGATAAAAAGCCCTAAAAATTTTTATTGCTAGAACAAAGAATCCTTGTTTTTCAAAATCTTTATATATCTCTTTGTTGGCATTTTATCTCTAATATTTATCTCAATTTTTTTATTATAACAATGTGCTTTAAAAGGTTATTTCTATCCTAACAATGAAGGATTACAGGATAACAACCAGGGTTTTAACCGATTATCAGCAGATAGATGCCCAGGAGAAAAAAAATTATTATTTTACTCCAGATTTAGGTAACCCTATCCATCTCGGTGTTCTTTCCGTATAATCTCGATATTCTTTACCATATGTTTCTATACAATAACGTTCTTCAGCAGGTATAACAAACAAGAGATGTACTCCAAATATAATTGTAAAGACCAGAAAAATCCAAGACAAACTCATTATTGATATACTAACATACACCAAAAAGAATCCAAAATAAACAGGGTGTCTTGAGTAACGATATGGCCCAGTTGTAAAAGGTCCATCAGGTTTTGCTTTTCTAAAAGTATACAAAGCCGTTACATCAAAAATCAACCCAAATAAAAAAATTAATAATCCTATGTAAAACCATATTGTATTAAATTGTAATGGAAGAAAAATTGAGTAGATAAAACCAACAATAAGTACAACCATCGAAAATATATTTGATGTTTTCTCAAACTTCATCGGAACAGAAACACTAAGTCTTTCTAGTACCTTTTTTTCTTTAATTATGAAAGTTGATGAAATTGGTAATACTATCAGCCAAATCATAAAAATCCAAGCGTTCCATATACCAAGTTCAAACTCAGGAATCAACGACATTCTTCCCTTCAACCAACTATTTTTAAACAATCAGTTGTTTATAAACTTCTCCTAAAAAAAATAAAAAAAAATATTGAGAGTTTTACTTTTTACTTTCAGACTCGATACCATATAAATGCCTATAAACCGCTAAGTGTATATTAGGTGCTATACTAACCACAACGAAAAAAATTGCCAGCAGGAACCAAGACATTGTTTCCAGGCCAAGAGTGATGTTCAACGCATCACCAATGATTCCTAAAAGAGCAAATAGAAAGGCAAGAACTACACAAATGCCGGACCACATTCCACAGAGTTTAATTCGAGCCTTTAATTCTTCACGGTCTTTAAACGGTTTCTCAGCCATATATACCACCACCTTTTTTCATTCTCTTCCACCTCAATTCTAAAAACAACTAATATCTTATAAGACTACCCTTTTTTATATCAACATGAGAAAAAAATCAAATCTACAAACTATCTCTCTAATTTTAACTATATATCCTTAATTCCTTCTGTAAATTTAACTGAAAGTCAAAGCCGAAGAATTTATCATACCCACGAAGCATGAATTATTTATTATTTAGTTGGTGATAAAAATGGATTTCCGAACTCGCAGAAAAGATGGGATTGTTTTTCCTATTGGCAGTGGAAAAGAGATTCGTAAAACAGATGACTGGAAAAGAGATATATCGGAGATAGAAGAACAAGTCACAACCGAAGACCCAGAATATCTGGAGCAGTTGCAAGAAGAGGAGCAAATGAAACAGGAGGAAGCCAGAAAACAGGAGGAAAAAAAGAAAGCACAGCAAATGCGGAAGCTTGAAAATCCAAGTTTTTCATCTCGCCTTGACACAAAATCTGATGTAAAAAAGTTGATGCGTGCCAATGATTCACAAGTCGACAAGGAAAAAAATTTTGAAAAATATAAACAAAGATTAAACCGAGATTTAACTGAGACTTATATAAAAGAGGATAAACGTGCAGATAAAAGGAGAGAAAGAGCTATAACTAAAGCAGAAAAGCTTCAACAAAAATCAGTAAAACTACAGCAGAACTCCGAGCAACTAAAAGGGGATTACAAATGATAGTCCTGGACACAAGTTCCCTAATTGAATCTATTAGCGATATTATAAATAAATTAGATTCTGTCTGTTGCGGAACGATTGGTTTGGTAATCGTTGTCACTGGAATAATTTTATTTTTATACATTAAGAAAAGAAAGAAGTAGTTTTTAATTGGTAAGGGGCTTTATAATACTTTTAAAGAATTTTTAATCCCATTCAATATTACCAAATGCAAAACCATGAATTTCTGGATTTAAACCAGCGCCGATAAGACCTATTAGTAATGGTACTTTAATATAATCAACCTCTATTTCAAATGATTCAAAAGGCTGTCTTATTCCTTTTATAGTTAAACCCCATCCATGAAGAGTACTAGCCCACATTTCTACATTAAGATGAATAAATAACCCTATACCTTTTTTATCGATTTTGTCACAAAGTCCGTCAATTCTAGTAAAAATTTCTTTGTAAGTATCTAAAGAATCATTTTTTGATATCCTGTTTTTATATGTATTAATATCTACAGCAGAAACAATAGAACATACTATCAGAATACAAACAAAGAGACTTGCTATTAGGATTTTCTTATTCATATTATTCCTCCACGTCCCAAAATTGACATCTTATTAATGGTATATAAAAACTGTGTTAATCATTATCACATATTGAAAAATTGGATGGACTCAAAATCCGGTTTTAAAAAAAAAGAAAAAAATAAGGATTAGACTTTTTGATTGGAAGCAGTTTTGTTCTTAACCGCATCATCTATCTTCTGGTTTTTAATACGGTTCTCAATCTCTTTCATCAAGGCATCAATATCTTTTTCACTGCTTGCATAAGCGGATTCAAGGTGCTGACCGCTTTTTGTACGTTGGAAATGCAGGATGCCCTGCGGACTTTGCTTCAGGTGCAATATATACAGGTTCTCGCTTCGTAGGACTGTACCCTTGCTTGTTTCCTTCGCTATTACGCCTTTTGGCAATCGGCTTAACAGGTCTTGCAGTTTCAACACATCAGCTTGTTTATTTTTTGTTTGTTTCTTTTCTTTTTTGTTCATTTTTATTACCTCAATATTGATTCATTACCAAGTGCCTCAAGAGTTCTTCCCAGATGTGTTCAGATAACATGTAAAATTTGTTAAGGAATAGATTTAACTATCACTTCGATGTCCAATTGCCAGATATGCAGAAAAAACACATGATGTTTGCTTGCCAGTAGACTATGAAACGACGACCAAATCGAAAGAAAAAAATCAGACTCAATTATTGTTTTTTCTGCGAGGCCAAGAGAACAATCTTTACAAAAATTAGCAGCAAAATCATTTATAATTCCACATCTAGGGCATGTGATTGGTTTCATCAACTCCTCTGTTTTTTCCTCCGCCTTTAATCCATGTATAGCCAATATTTTACTATCTAAATCTCTACCAGAAAGATGTACATAAGTTGCAGCCTCTCGACTACCAATTTTCCAGCCCATGTATTGACAAAGTTGGGCTTCGTTTAGTTTCTTTGCTAATTCTGTTGCACGTGAATGCCTAAAATGATGAGGGTTTACAGGTTTTCTTATACCAGTTTTTTGAGCAGTTTCTCTTAGTATTTTTCTATAGGTTTGATATTCCAAAGTGCCTCCTTTTTTAAAATTGCCAATGCCACAGAATAAATAACCCTTATCTTTGTTTCTTTCAGGGTGCTGTGAAAGCCAATTGCTAATGGCTGGAGCTGAACTTATTAATCTTACATCTCGTGGTCCGGTTTTTCCTTCGAGTCTAACAATTGCTCCATATTTATCAAAGGTGATATCACCTTCAATATGATTATTTACAAATTTTACTTTGATTCCAAGTACTTCCCCTATTCTGGCACCACTTTCGTAAAGTAATAGTATAAAGCAACGGTCTCTAAGATTATTAGTTGCATTCGCCATTAGTTTTATATCATCAAATGTTAACAGGTCTTGAGGCATTGTTCTTTTATGTAACTTTATACGAGGCTTAATCCAAGCAACTTCTTTTGGATAATATTCTGACTGCCTGAGCCATTTATAAAAACGTCTTATGATAACTAGATAATTATACTTAGTCCATTCTCTAAGTTCCAAATTACTATTTATTTTTGCTACAACTTTTACTATGTCTTCTTTGTTTGCCCTTCTGAAATCTGTATCCATCATCTGTGCGATACGTCCCAATGTGTAGATATACTTGGTCTGTCTGCCTAAGCTGAGATTTTCTGCTGCTAATTGGTTATTAAATTTTAATATCAACTCTTTGTCAATTGCAGTGACATACTCCCCTTCATAAATGAAGGGGCTTCTTATATGGCACGTTTAGTTGTTATTGGATGTTGAATCCAAAGTGGTTTGTTGTAGACGTTGATCACGTACATATTGTATAGCTGTTTCCGCATCAGTATCTCCAACTGTTCTGTAAAATTTTCCTGGACTCCAAAGGTGTCCTCTTGGGTATCGTAATCTCAAGTTTGGTTTTCTTTGGAAAAGTTCTCTAGATGAAGCACCCTTTAAAATTTGTAATGCTTTTGATACA
>Ga0153916_10000109_pt1 | contig 46116 bp, 66 predicted proteins | sample Opewatmetagenome_FD_109642 | JGI IMG/M metagenome (GOLD analysis project Ga0153916, IMG submission 109642) | Freshwater wetland microbial communities from Ohio, USA - Open water 3 Core 3 Depth 4 metaG | ecosystem: Environmental > Aquatic > Freshwater > Wetlands | place: USA: Ohio, Lake Erie...
AAGGATAGAAACTTCCTAATAGCCTTTCTAGTAACAGTTGTAATCTTTGGATTATGTTTATTATATTCTTTATATCAGTCTTATAACTACTCTGGATATCCTACAGCAGATATAAAAAATATTAATACTAACACTAATGATAACGGAAATGGAGTTGATTGATAATGGCAAAAAAGAGACCAAGACCGCCACGTAAACCAAGGAAATAATATAAGGAGATACGCATATGAGTGATTTACAGAGTTTAGAAAAGCGAGTAGATAAACTTGAAACAAAATTCGAGAACATGTCAATACAGGCAACCAAAACAGATGCACAATATAATTACTTAGTACAATCCATGGCAGAACTAAAAGGACAAGTTAATAACCTTGTATCTCTCCCAAACAAACGTTGGGAAACAGTAATAGCGATAGTCACAACCGCAATAATAACACTCGCAATAGAAAAATTCATAGGAAAGTGAGGTTGATTATATGAAAAATGGTATGCGAGTAAAACATTATGGACAAACCTTATTGCAATAGCAGGCATTGTTGCTCAATCATATACTGGCAGAGATATAATACCGGCAGAATTACAAGTAAGCATATTAGGCGGTATAAATTTAATATTAAGACTAGCAACGAAAGAACAAATTGAATGGTAAAGGGTGGTAGAGTTATGATTAATATTGTTTTAAGTTGTTCACAACAGTCGTGGAATAAATGTGCTATGGGAGACACTGAAGAGGATCACACATATTCAATAGCAAAAAAAACAGGCGAGTTGTTACAGGATTACAAATGTAATGTGTTAGTTATATCTAAGGATATAACCGGTACTGAAACAGAAACACTGAATCAAGTTGTAACGGCTTCCAACGCTTTTGCTAGTTCACATGAGGGACAAGCCTTCCATCTGGACATACATACTGATGGTGGATATCAAGGCGCAGGAGTTAGTGGGTTTTATTACCCAAATTCTGAAAACGGGAAAGATTTTATAAGTTTAATTCACAAAGAAGTATCAGCAATGACACCTTGGGCAGATGGGGCAGTATCGCCAAGAGTATTATTCGTCTTAGCAAAAACTCAAGCTACAGCTGGGCTGATTGAGTTGAGTTTTCACGATGTTTATGCTCAAGCTAAACACATCCATGAAAATGCAGACTTATACGCTCAAGCAATTGTTAGAGGCCTGGTAAGAGCTTGCGGATTAGAAAAAAAGAAAGCAGAAGTAAAAAAGACGTCATATAAAGACGATGATAAAATAAGCATATGGGCTAAAGATGCTATAACAAATGTAACCTCCCAAGGAATAATGAGGGGTGATGAAAATGGCAACTTTAGACCAAAAGATTATCCTACGAGGGAAGAGCTAGCTGTAGTTGCAAATAATCTATTGAACCAAAAATAATAGTGTTATATACTATATATGTATTGGTTTCCTTTGATATATTAAAAAAGCCCCTTAGATTAGTCTAGGGGGCTTTTTAGTTTTGTTTTCTTAGGCTTCTTAATTTTATTTTGATATGCAAATTTCCCGAATAGCTCTATTGCTTTTTTGTTGTAGGCTTCTGCTGCTTCTTCTGGAGTATTAAACGAGCCTAGATAAAAATTTTTTTTATTTTTACTTATTTTTGTTATAAATTTATTACCTTCCTTTAAAACTCCTTTATAATTCGTTTTAGACTTCCCTCCAATAAATTTTTGAGAAATATAATTCTTATCATTAAATAATAAATTTTCTAATCTAAAATCTGATCTGTTATCAGTTTTGAATGTTATGTTAGGAATGTCTTCAAATTTCATATTTAATTTTATAGCTATTATAAACTTTTGTAATGTGATAGTTTTTCTATTAATCGAAGTGTGAATTTTATATTTTCCAACTTTTATCCAATTATATTTTTGTATTTCGGGCAATAATTCGATATCAAAAATAAAATCTGGTTTCTTTAAATACGCTAATTCATTTAACTTTTTTTGTTCTATGTCTTCAAAACAAATTTCAAATTCTTCATCTTCGAAAATTGATAGGTCAAATGATTCTTCTATTTTTTTAATATTTTTTATATTTTTTAATAAGTAACCTTCGCAATAATTATTAATAAAATTTTCTTTAAAAATAATGGTGGTTTTTAGTCCGCATTTAAACCCACAACTCAATACTCTATGATTTCTTAACCTAACACTATCTTTAGTAGTAATATTTCCACAATCGCATTTACATAGCCAATATGCATGTTTATTTTCAGTGTGAGAATATCCAACAACAACCAATTTCCCAAATCTCTGCCCAGTCAAATCAATTCGTTTACTCATGTGATAAATTACTCCTTTCTTCACATTATTAGATTAGTCTAGGGGGCTTTTGTTTGCTTTAGAATCTATAAAATTCACTATATCCTGTATTGTAGATTCCATTTTGAAGTACTTATCACATTCATCTTCTGAAATGTCAATGCCAAACTTTATTTCTAGTAATGATATTATCTCCACTACATCTAAACTATCACAATTCAGACATCTTAAGCTATTTAAATAATCGATTGCGTTTGCTTCCTCTTCATCGAATCCCAAGTGTTTTGATATAACTTCTGTGACGCCATTGTATATATCTATCATATTTCCACAGCTCCTTTCACTACTTTCCTTTAAGTGAATGACCAATTGCTTCATCAAAACTACAGCCACCATTATAATACTTTATTTCAAATTCGTAACCTTCTTTTGTAGAATTACTAAGAAATATATCTTCATCAGCATCTATAGACTTCATTTCCTCCACTGAATACAAAATACCCTCATGAATTACATATGATTCATAATGTTCGCCTAGTAACATTTTAGAATAAGAATCATACCAAGATTCCAATTTCACATTACCTAAAATTCTCTTACACTGGATTTCTAATGTTTCATTCTCTTCTCTTTCTACTTTTTTCAGTTTGCCTTTATAATGAACTGTTTCACCCATTGCACATCCCCACCCATTCCTTTTTCTATTGCAAAATCCAAGTCTTCTAAATCCTGTTTTGCCTTAAAATCCTTACACTCTACAGTTTCTCCACAAACCATGTGTGGCACTAAGTTACACATATATAGATTAACCTCATTTGTTGCTTTACAATGTTCGCATTGTATACAATAATTCATTCTTTGCCCTCCATTCACTGCAAACCACACGTTCAATTCATTTCACTTGTCAATTCCCCACTGCATATAGGACATTTGTTTGACTCTACAATACAACCCTCACATATTGTAGCTTCACAACTGTCACATACTATGTACTCTCTTGTAGTCATATTATGTTCGTCGTGAATTGATATATTGCATTTTGCACACATTTTAATACCTCCATCCTCATAAAACACACGTTTAATTTGTTTTCAGCTCTTCAATTATTTTTTCCACTTTTATATCTCCTAAAACTTTACCATCTATTAATCTGGACTTGCCATTTATAATTAACTTCCCCTTAGAATGGATATGTTCTTTTATGGCGGTCATCATATCTTCTGTTATTTTCTCACAGAATGCTTTTCTTAGTTCACCAGGTATCTCAACACCTTCTGGAATTTCTGTATCAATAAATAGCGTTGTAGTGACTATCATGAGGTTTCTCCTTTCAGCTTTTCTTTAGCCTCAATAATCTTTTCTACTGAATCCGTACTTAACTCTAACATTGCCGTTAAAATTTTACTTTTGATTTCAGTTGATAATGGCTTTCTTATCAACCTAGAAAAGTGTGCATCTGAATAGCCTAGCTTATCAGCTATTTTCCATTTTAATATACCGCTATCTTTCATAAGTTGCAGAATATCTTCATTCATTATATCACCTCAATAACAATTGTTGTTGATATAATTATACATCAACGTACATATTTGCACAATATAAACTTCTTAATTTAGGACAGATGCTAGTGCTAATGTACTAAATTAAGAAGTTATAGGTATGTAATTTTTATCAAATATTTATCATCAATCTTTTTAATTGATATTGACCGTATTATGCTTTTTAAAAGTTTTTTTCTTTCAATAATATTATCGGGCTCAATTTCGTCAATTTTTTTTAACGTTTCTTGTATTTTATTTTTTTTATCATTATTAGGACAAGGTATAATAGTTTTTTCTAGATCCTTTAGTTCATTTTCTAATTTTATTCGTATTTTAGAATATTCGTCCAATGTGAAAATTCCAGCCATATAGGCATCTTTAGCACGCTGTAATTCTTTATTTATTCTATCTTTTCTAGTATCATAAATGTCATTGATAGTTGTTTGCGATTGAGCAACTATATCCGTATCATATTCAGTTTCTAGGGTTAATTGTTCTAATATTTTTTGTTCTATTTTTAAAGGTATATATTTTTTAAAACTGCATGTTGCAAGATTTACATTTTTGGCAGCATTATTGCACACATAATGCTTATATTTGTGTTTGGTAGAATATTGAATCCTCATATTCCAACCACATTCACCACATTTTAATAATCCTAAAAATAGATATATATCTTGTCGACTGGTCTTGTAAGTATATCTAACACCTTTTACGCCTTTCTCCCTTTTCGCTGTTTCATATATATCCTTATCTACAATAGGGGGTATTTTAGACTCATATAGCTTACCATTATATTTTATCCATCCTGCATAAAACGGATTATCTATCATTCTATTAATAGTATTATGTTGCCATAAGCACCCGTTTTTTGATTTAATATGATTAATATTCAAGTGTGCAGCTATTTTGTTATATCCATTCCCATTCAAATACATATCAAAGACTATCCTAACAACATTTGCTTCATCTTCTACTATAGATACAATTCCATTTTCCGTTTTATACCCGTAAGGTACACATCCATTATTTAAGCCTCGCAATGCTCTTTCACGCTTGCCTTTTTTTACTTCATTGGATAGATTCTTGACATAGTATTCTGATAACAATTCCAATAATCCTTCTTGAAAAAATCCAATAGGGGAATCTTCTATAGGCTCGGTTATGCTTACAACATTAACATTAGCCTTTTTAAGCCGACTTTTTATGCGCTGTGATATTTCTACCTTACGAGCAAATCTATCGAATTTATGCACTAATATGACGTTAAATAAGCCTTTCTCTGCATCTTTTATCATTCTCTGAAATTCTGGACGGTCTTCCTTAGTTCCAGATATACCTTCATCAATATACGAATCAAATAGTTCTATATTATTTTTAATGCAATATTCATTAATAGCATTTATCTGAGCCGATATCGAAAAATTATCAACTTGCTCCTCGCTCGATACTCTTCCGTACATAGCTGCTTTCATTTGCATCTCCCTATATGAAAGCATACTGTGCATAATTTGTGGATAAAATGCACAGTATGCTTGTAATTATCCTTTAATCCACCTATATACCCACTCCACCACTGCCATTATAGCCAGTCCTATTAGGATGTATAAGGAGAGGGTGGAGTAGGTTTTAACGTACTTTTTAGTAAGCATGTTTTTATTCCTCAGCTATTTTCATAAATTCATAATATTTATTTGACAAAGGAATTATTTGTGAATTTCTCTCCATTAAAAAAGAATTTATTTTTTCATTATCATTTATACTTTCTTGCCAATAATTCACTACATTTGTTTCTATGTATTTTTTCATATTATCAAAACTTGAATTTTGAGCTAAATAAATATCATTAGTTAAATTGATAGATTTTTCTGCAATAGTTAGATCTAAATTATATTTTATTGAAATTGGTTTTATTCTTTCTATATATTTTCTTAAAATATCTATAGAATTTTTACTTTCATTTAACCCTCCATTATACATATTAACAGCTTGCGAATAATAATTAGAGTTATTATTAGTATCTAGTTTTTTATAATCTATTAACTTTGAATAATCAGAATTACTTCTTGTTACACTATCAGAACATTCTTTTACGTTTTTATACATATCCATGATGGAATGCATGTCTTTAATTTTTTGCAAATCCTTTATATCAGACTTAACATTAATAACCCGATTATCTCCGTCCCAAGTAACATTCGCCCCAGTAACCTCTGCTAATTTTCTAACCGGCAAATAAGATCTTCCCTCATAATTTAATATAGGCAAGTCCATATCAATCTCTTTACCATCTGCCCAAATAGAGCATATCATCTTACTGCATTGCAATAATCCAGTATTAGATGCAACCCCTATTTCATCCGCATAGCTTATTATTCCACCTGTCAACATCACCCCCGACATTAAACCTAAAACGTAAAACTTAATCTTACTTAACATTCCCTTTTTCCTCCTCTTATACTTTTTTCGACATACATCTTATTATTCGACACAATTTGTCGTATTGCTATATTTTTCATCCTAGTATATAATCATTAAAACCAAGTATAGTATAAGAACAAACGTTCTATAATTTGTTATTTTAATTTTACTAAGGAGCGTGCTACTTATGAAAAATACTACTGTCCAATTACCTAAACTTAAAAATATTTCTTCATTTCAAACAAGTGAAATCGAATATGTTAATACAGATTGTGAAAAAGAAGAGACTATTCTTTCTTTTTCGATTGAAGAAATTCTATCGTTTTTAAGGCATCATATAAATCCTTCAAATCGTAACCCTCAGACTTAATACTTTTGAGGGCTTTAATTTCTTTTATGTCTAACATTTTAGCGAGTTCCCTTACTTTTTGCTCTAATTGATTACTATATACTTCATCTCCCGAATTTTCATGTACACTATAGGTTGTACCTTCGTGATTTTTGAGATAATCTCTTCCCATTAAATAATCAACACTACAGTTAAAAATATTAGATAGTTTAATAAGGCTATCGGGGTCAGGAGAACTATATCCGGTTTCCCAATTACTTATAGTTGTTTTTCCTACACCTATCTTTTTGCCCAATTCGGTTTGACTTATTTTTTGTTGAGTTCTTAAACTTTTTACCATACTTCCTATTATAGACATGTTATTCCTCCCAAAACAATTTTAAATCAAATTTATTCCAACTACAACATTTTTGGACTTAATCCAAAAAAATCAAACTTTTTTCAAAAAACATATTGACTTGTCCAATAAAATTGGATATACTGTACAAGCAAGTTGAACATTCAACGAAAGGAGTGTTAATATTGGGCAAGTATTCTATATATGTCAACACAGAAGTTTTAAGGCGTGAAAGATACGCTAAACATATCACAATGGCTCAAATGGCTAAATTACTTGGGAAAAAGAGTGAATCATCGTATAGTAATTTAGAAAAAGGAGTAGTTGAACCTAAGATATCAGACATAATTACAGTTAGTAAAATTCTGCAAAAACCTTGTAATATTTTTTTTAACCTCGAAGTCCAAGAATCTTGTACACAAAGCGCATAAATTTGAAAGGGGCATAATAGTGAACAAATCATTAGCAGTTCAAAAAACAATAAGCATAATAGAACAAAAAGGACAAGCAATAACAACAAGTCGTAATGTGGCTGAAATTTTCAAGAAAAATCACAAACATGTCATGGAAGCAATTAGAAATTGTGAAGCAAGCGAAGAATTTGTTCGGTCGAATTTTCGACTCACCGAATATCTAGATTCTCAAAATAGGATGCAACCAATGTACTACATGACAAAAGATGGATTCGCAATGTTAGCATTCGGATTCACTGGAAAAGAAGCAGCAAAATTCAAAGAAGACTATATTAAAAAATTTAACCAAATGGAATCAACTCTCCGTCAAAAGCAAACGCAACAATGGCAAGAAACCCGACAAGACGTAATCGAAGCAGATAAAAACATGAAAAGCACAATAAAAGCCTTCATCGACTACGCATATCGTCAAGGTAGCAATCACGCAGATAAGTATTACAAACATTACGAATCCTTGGCAAATAAGGCAGTCGGCATAATTGACAGCCAGAGGAGCTACTCGAATAGCAATTCATTATCGGCACAGGTTTTCGTAATGGGTATTATAAGCAAAGTTGTTATCGATGAAATGGCAAAGGAAGTGCCATACAAAAATATTTACAAGGATGTTAAGGCAGAAGTAGAAAGATTTAGTCAGTATTTCCAACCACAGTTATCACATTAAATTATCAAGGTACGGCACTCACATAGTTTTATCACAACACACCATAAAAAATCAAGATAAAAACTATACAAAATATTAGTGTCATTTTCGTGCAGTTACGAAAAAGATTAAATATGTGCAATTAGAACAATTAATCGGGAGGTGGCTAACATGGCAAGGGGTCGAATAAATTTTGATACTGACATAATATTCGAAAGTTATATATCGGGAGACTCAGTTCCTAAGACGACAGAAGAAATTCGGAAATATTCCAGGGGGAAAGCACCATTAAAATTTGTTAGCGATAGTATTCCGGCAGGTAGATACAAATTGGTAGAACTGCTTAAAGGCAACATTCCAATCAAAGGGCATGGGATAAGTGAAATTACTGCAATGGATAAAACGGCAATTTAAAAAGTGTACAAATTATGAGTGTCAAATTCGTGCAGTATTTCAGGAAGACTAAATATAGGAGGAACTAACAAATGAAAAACACAGCCAATGAACCAATTTTCAGCGAACAGATCCAATCACTCGAAAAGTTCGCAAACAAAGGTAAAAGCGAGAGTGCCATTAAAATTTTGGCAAGCGTAAATATGCTCGTAGCTATGCATTACAAAAGGTATATAAGCAAAAAGAGAACATAGGTAAGCACCATATCTAGCTATTTTTCAAATTTAAATTCAAATGAGGAGGAAATTATATGTCACCAAAGTTGAGAGTAGAAAACAATCTACATATGGATATTATGCCAATACAGTATGAGAAAGCAAAGGAATATGTAGAAAGTCTAGGATTCCGTGTAAATGAAAAAAGCCCTGATGCAGTGATTAGGGCGGTAGCAAAAGCAGTTAAAGAGTTTGGACAAAACTAATTAACTTAACAAAATACTATGCATCTATTTTATAAGGTGGATGCGGATACGTCAAGGGAGACTGCGAGGAATATGGCTAAAATACGGGTTGCATTTGTAAAGAAGATTAAGCAGAAAGAGGACAAGCAGTTGGTGTTGTTGGATGGCAAGAGTGACAGGATTGATTATAGGAAACTTAAATAAATCTAAGGAGGAATAGGGATTATGAAAGATTATGAAATAGAAATGTTAAGGAAGATTGATTCTGGTAAGAAACTTTCTAAAGCAGATTTAAATACGTTAGTGTGGGAATTTAATAAAGTTGATAGAACCGTGGGAGAGAACAGAAGATGGTCGAGAACAGTTGATTCAATAATTGAAATCAGTGGAAGGTTCTTTAAATTGACCTGGGAAGAAGGGTTGACCGAATGTCAAGAGAACGAATTTTATGAGAAAACAGTAGAAGTTTAAAAGAAAACATATGAGAAAACAATAACCATAACGGAATGGGTGAAGAAATCCAAGGAGGAATAGTCATGGTAAACATCAACCTCGAAGATATGAAAGATGTACAAGTTAAGTTGACCACAGGGGATAATGTGGTAAAAATAAAGCTAATCAGCCGTTCTGATATGGAAGTAAACATCAAGACAACGAAGTGGAATGCTGAGTATCTGCAAGAGCAACTTGAAGCGGTAGTAGTGGACGAGCAATATCGGTATGAGTCGATGAAAGCGGAGTTGGACAAGGCTCATAAGAGGATTGAGGAGTTAGAGGATAGACTTAGTAATTCAGTTAGATTTTGTAGAGCTATTTAATTACATAAAATATTAGGAGGATGTTTAAAGATGAAAATATCCAAGGTGAGTTTTAAGAATATATACGGAATCACAGAAAGAACAATTACCCCGGGTGATGTAAATATTATCAGCGGTGAAAATAAACTAGGTAAAACATCCATACTTGATGCAATACAAACCACAGTAAGCAATAAAGGTCTTAGACCACGCATTATTCGTAATGGTGAAACCGAAGCAGAAATGATAATAGAGACTGATACGGGACTTGAAATTAATAGATTGAAGAGGTCCGAAAAATCGGATTCGGTCAAGGTAACACAACAAGGTCAAAAGGTTTCTTCCCCTGAAAGCTATCTGCAAACTTTATTCTCCACGGAACAATTCAATCCTATTAAGGATTTCCTTGATAAGAAGCCACGAGAGAAAAATAAAACACTTCTTTCTATATGCAAGATAGACTTCCCACAAGAGAGGTATGTCGAAGAGTTCGGAGAACTTCCGACGGATTATGATTCAGGTTCACATGTGCTTGAAAATCTCGAAAGGATACAGAGTAAAAACGGCAAGTATTACAAGGATAGAGAGGATAATAACAGGATTATATCCCACAAAAGAGCTACAGCGGAAGAAATAAAGCTTACGCTACCAGTTGGATACAATGCAGATGATTATAGGGATATTGACATATCAAAGCTTTATGAAGAGTATCACAAGGCGCAGGAACATAATAAACAAATCGAAAACATAGGTACAGAAGTTACGTTAAAGAAAGCTGAAATAGAAAGCGTAGAGGGACGTTGTGAAAAGAAAGTAAAGGACATTACAGATTTTTGTGAGTTCCAAAAAGTTAGCAAAAAGAAAGAAATTGATGATATAGACGAGCAAATCAAACAGCTAGAAATCAAGAAAAAGGGCATCCAAACAGAAATAGAAGGACTTGACGATAAACGTGATTCGGATATTGAGACTAATAGAATAGCTAGGGATGAATGGATCTTAAAATCTAAGTCGCAAATTGAAGAAAAAGAAGCACAACTTGAAACTATGAAAGAAATTGATGCAGAACCTCTTAAAGTAAAGGCTGATGAAGTTGCGAGCATGAAAGAATATTTGAGGGATTATGACAGAGTAGAACAAATTAAGAAAGACATTGAGGAGCTTAAAGTCAAGTCGGATGCACTTACAACAAAGATTGAGAAAGCAAGAAATTTGCCTGGCATCCTGCTTGCTACAGCTAATATGCCAATACAGGGCGTAACTGTGGAAAATGGAGAGATATTAATTAACGGATTGCCTATAGAGAACTTGAACGAAGGTGACAGTTACAAGATAGCAATAGAAATCGCTAAGGCAAAGGCAGGAGAACTAAAAGTAATACTGGTTGATGGATTTGAAAAGTTCTGCACAAAAGAGAAGAATCTATTTATCGAAAAGGCAAAGGAATCAGGCTTACAGTTCTTTATAACAGAAGTTAGTGACCACGAAGAATTAACAATAATGACTATATAGGAGGCTATTATGGAACTTACGAGAGAGAATTATTTTTCCCCAGAGGCAAACAAAAAGTATATGTCAGTAAGCCGTTTTAAAAATTACATATCTTGTGAAGCTATGGCAAAGGCAATTGACGAAGGTAAATTTACTCCAGAGCAAACAGATAGTATGTTGCAGGGCAGCTATATTGATGCTTGGAACAATGGCGAATTGGAGGAGTTTAAACAGAATGAAGGATATAAACTTATATCGAGTCGGGGTGCTACTAAGGGAGAGCTTAAGGCAGAGTTTAAGAAGATTGGCGATTGCATAGCTACCCTTGAAGAGGACGAACTATGTATGGAGTATTTGAAAGGAGAGAAGCAGAAGATATTTACGGCAGAGCTTTTCGGGATACCTTGGAAGATAGCAGTAGATAATCATTATCCTGAAAAGGGTAGATTTACGGATCTGAAATGTATGCAAAATTTTGAATGGTCTTACAGTCCACTAGAACAGAGGAGAGTTAGTTTTGTTGAAGCATGGAACTACCATTTACAGATGGCTATATACAGAAAAGTTATAGCCCTTGCAACAGGGGAATACTTAGAACCACTTATAGTGGCTGTGACTAAGCAGGATATACCAGACAAGGCTATAATCACCTTTGAGCAATTAGAATTACAGGAACAGCTTAATAGAGTAGAAGAGCATCTTGACAGAATTATGGCGGTTATAGATGGCGATATCGAACCACATAGATGCGGTAAATGTAAATATTGTCGCATGACAAAGAAGTTAACATTGCAGGATATTAAGCACCATTACAATATTTAGGAGGAGTTTACAATGAACGAATTAGCAATTATAAATCAACAAAATGTACCACAAAGCATTATAGATAGCATGACACTTGACATTGCAAAGAGTACGCTTGAAAAGATTAATTCTTTTCATACGATTATTAGAAATACCCTAAACGATAAAACTGATTACGGAATTATCCCCGGTACAAATAAGCCAACATTGCTTAAGCCAGGGGCTGAGACAATATGCATGTTATTTGGTTTAACAACCACAATAGAGATTCTGTCTATTGTTCCAGTTCAATTATCTAAGGAAACTGATTTTGTATCCTACACAATAAAATGCAAGCTATACAAGAATGATTATGCCGTTTCCGAGGGTGTAGGTACATGTAATTCCTTTGAGAAAAAATATAAGAGTCAGGATGCTCTTAACGTGGCAAATACCATAATGAAGATGGCAGAGAAGAGAGCCTTAGTAGATGCAGTGTTGCACGTTGCTTCTTTATCCGCTGTATTTACCCAAGACATTGAGGATATGCAGGATTACGAACATAAAGAAACAGTTGACAATATGACCGTTGAAGATGCAGCTAAGATGAAGCTTAAAATAGGCAAACATAAAGGTGAATTGCTCGGGGAAGTGTGCAAATCTGATCCGGGTTGGATTAACTGGTTCCTTGAAAATGGACGTGATGAAAAGGTTAAAAAAGCTATTCAAGTGCTTGCTGATGCTGTTAATAAGGCTAAAGCGAATAAGAAGGCTAAACAGGATGAAGATACAAAAGAAACACCACCTGTTGATACAGAAACTGGAGAAATATTAGACGAAAATTCGCCTGAGAATACACCTGAACTGGTAACAGAGAAGTTACCATGGGATGTTAAATAAAAATATGGAGGAAACAAAATGATATACATGGCACTAGATACAGAAACGACCGGGTTTGCTCCTGGTCAGATATGCCAATTAAGTTATATAGTTTTTAATGAAAGTAAAGTATTAATCCGTTTTAATAGATTCTATAAGGTTGAAAGTGTGGATGAAGGGGCAAGCAATGTACATGGGTTAACCGTGGATAAATTAGAGGAACTATCTGGTGGGCTGGATTTTTCTGTTGATATTGGCGGAGTAATAGAGTGTTTGGTGGCAGTTGACAAGATATTTATTCATAATTCTCCTTTTGATATTAGATTTATGAATGCAGAGCTTGAAAGGCTAGGTATAACTTTTGATTTTGACAAGAAAGCATACTGCACCATGAATCACCACACGGACATAATCAAGCTTCCTTCTAAAAATGGAAGAGGATATAAATGGCCAAAACTTTCAGAAACTCTTGACTATTACAAAATATCACAAGATTTAATTTTGGACGAAACAAAAAAGTTATTTGCTTGTGAAGATACAGGTTTGCATGATGCTAGGTTTGATGTAACTGGCTTATATTACATAGTTAAGAATATGCAACTTTAAGATAACCAACAAGGCCACGGCTAAAACTGTGGCCTGTGAAAGGGGAACAATACATATGACAGCATGCAAAATGGAAGGTAAAACAAAGGTACAGGACAGGCAATGTACGCTGTGCAAGCATGAGAAACTTGATCTGGATGATGATGTAGAAGGTAGATGTGAATTGTGTATGACGCTGTATTGTAAGCCTTATTTTGAACGGAGGGTGCAGAGATGATAAGAGGACATGTGTCTACCAGCTCTAAAATGATATGCATTTGGTGCGGAAAGGTTACTTTCACATATATAGATTTTGATGAAGGTATTTCGATTAATGTGCCGTGTTGTAGAGAACATGAAGACGAGGTAAGAAAGTTTGACAAGATAATGACAGCACATTTGAGATTGATTAAAGCTGAGTTGAAAGCATCAGAAAATTACGGAATTGAGAACGAAAAGAATAATGGGTAGAATACCTGATTGTAAAGAATATATGATCGCTTTATATCTTTCTCGACAAATCGAGTGGGATGCACGCGAACATGAAGATTGGGAATTACCTCCGATTGAAGCTATTCGAGATTATTTAGAGCAATACCCATTAGATACACCTTAATTTTGAATTCTGAGCCATTCTGAGAGGTTTAAATATCTAAGTAGCATAATTTATCCTCTGAAATATTAAACCTCTCAGAATGGCTGTAAAGTGGCGTAGTGTTAATTGGAATATATTCACAAGAGGATGGTGCCAAATGAGTAATGTGAGTCCTAGACCGTGGAAATTTGTAATAGGCAAGGGAGAAGTTTATAACTCTATTGAGAGTGAAAATGAAGTTATTGATACTGCTGATATAGTTGATGGTAAAGGCAATATAGTCGCTTGTAATGATATTGAGAGAAAGCAAGACTTTAAACACATCGTCAAAGCAGTAAACGAATATGACGGCTTAGTTGCTGATGCAGAACGGCAGGAAAAGGCTATAGAAAATATTAAAGCAGCAATGTTTGATATGCAACAGCAGAATAAGTGTTTAAGCGGACAAGTGGAACGGTTGAAGCAGGAGAATGAGCAGCTAAGGGAAGCGTTGAAGAAGTGTGACCCTATACCAAGGGGTGGATGGACGGCTAACTGTATTTTTTGTGGTGAGCCTGATTATATACACAAACCAGATTGCGAATATGTACGGCTGTGTGGAGGTGGCAAGGATGTCTAAATGGTGCAATATGTATAACGTTTGGTGCGATGATTTGAAGGAGATTATCGAGGAGCCTGAGTGCGATAAGGAATGTGGTTGCTGTGAGGATTGTGTTGAGATATTGTCAGATGGAAAACAAAGAAAGGTTACAGATGAGGATTAATACAGAGAGATAAGGTGAGGATATATGAAAAAGGATGCATATTATTTTCCGCACTACAGCAATGCAAGACATGATAGAAAGCTAAAACGACTTATGAAGGATTTAGGGTTGGAAGGTTATGGAATATTCTTTATGTTATTAGAAATACTTAGAGAACAAATTGACTTTAAATTTCCTTATCGTGACATTGATTTATTAGCAGATGAATTTAATACAAGCACTGCAAAAATTGAAGTTGTTCTCAATAAATACGAATTGTTCCAATTTGATGATGACCAGAATTTTTTTAGTACTAAATTTATTTTCTATTTACAACCTTATATAGAAAAAACAGAGAGAGCAAGAGCAGCAGCAAATAAACGTTGGAAAGATACTAAACAAGCTATAGAAGGCAATAAGTTTAATTTAATAAGTGATGCAAATGCATCTGCAAATGCATCTACAAATGTATCTGCATTTGCAATGCGTCGGCAATGCGTCGGCAATGCGTCGGCAATGCAAGGAAAGGAAAGGAGAGTATATATATATAGTGCATTTTTTGAAAGTGTATGGTCTTTATATCCAAACAAAAAAGGTAAGGCATCTATAAAAGAAAGGCAAATAAAGATACTCAATGATTTTGGATATGAAACTATTAAAAAATGTATTGACCGTTATAAAGAATCTAAGCCAGATTGGCAACAGTGGCAGAATGGATCTACATTTTTTAATTCAGGATACGTTGATTACCTGGATGAAAATTATATTGGCAATGAGATGCTGAGCCAAAGCATATACAAAGAAGACTAGGAGGACATTATGATTATTTATAATCAAGAGGCAGAAAAAGCAATATTAGGGTGTATGATACTTGATAATTCGCTGATAAGAAGAATCCAACCAAACTTTAAACCAGAGTATTTTTACAACACAACTAATCAAAACTTATATTGCCACATCATCAGGATGTATGAAGAGAAGAAAGCAGTAGATATACCTATTCTTTTTGATGCTAGCGTTGTTGATATTGCATATATTACAGAGATATGTAACTCAATTGCTACCACCTTGAATATTAAGCACTATATAAATATTGTCAGAAACTTAGGCATTAGAAGAGAACTTATAAAAGCTTCTGAGAAAATCAAAGAAATTGTTTTAAATGATGACATTGAGGAAATAGATGTTGTTAAATCTGAATCTTTGGCAGTGATAAACGGCGTTCAACTACCTGATAATCAAAAGGTACATACAAAAGCATTTGATGTTGTATTAAGCTCCCTGAATGCTTTAGAAAAAAGGTACAAACAAGGATATAACGCATACAGAAGTTGGGGGTTGGATTGGTTACAGATAAAAACAGGAGGAGTTAAGACGGAATATACAATCCTTGCAGCTAGACCAAGTGTAGGTAAGACAGCATTAGCATTACAGTTGGCAAAAACAATAGCGATTCAAGGCGGAAAGGTTGCGATATTTAGCCTTGAAATGTCTTCTGAGGATTGCATAAATAGAATGATTTGCAACGAAGGAAATGTAAATAAAGATTATTTTGATAAGCCTGGAACCTTAGATGAAGAAGGCTGGATAAAAATAAATAAAACAGCTGCAAATATATCTTCATTGCCTATAACAATATATGATGACATTTTTTATATAGAACAGATTGTCTTAAAATGCGAAGAATTAAAAAGCGAAAATCAACTTGATTTTGTATTAATAGATTACATTCAGCTACTTGAAACATCAAAGAAAACAGCTAATCCAAATGAGAGAGTAGCTCATATTAGTAGACTTATAAAAAAAATGCAACAGAGAAATAAGATTCATGTTTTAGCACTAAGTCAGTTTAACAGGGAATCTGAAAATCAATCAGAACCAACATTGAAAAATTTAAGAGACTCCGGAAGTCTCGAACAAGATGCAAGTAATGTTTGGTTTTTGCATGTACCTGCTAAAGCGGAACAAAAAGAAGAAATAGTTGAAACTCAGTTGATTATAGCAAAGCAAAGAGAAGGGGAACGAAACATAAAGAGAACGCTTAAATTTTACGGCAAGACTCAAAAATTCTATGAAAGTTAAGTGAGGTGATAATCATGTTTGTTATTACCATGTATGAATTTTTACTTCTCGGGAAAGAGAAGAGAGCAAAAGCGTTAAGGCTTGTATCGGCAGGAGCATTAAAAATAGTCAACTAAGTGGAGGATGGCGTGATGGGTAAAAGAATGAAGGTTAGATGTATTGATAATAGTGATGTCGTTTTTTCGTTGGTCGTAGGCGATGAGTATGAAGTTGAAAAGGAATATTGTACCACATACACACTTGTAGGTGGTGGACAGTACAGGAAAGAAAGATTTGAAATAGTCGAGGAGGAAAAGGGAATGGATAAGCATGAAGTAGAGGCAATAAGAAAGTGTAAGCATGCAGTAGGAGATGCAAGACGATACCAGTGTAGGTGCAATAATGATATATACGATCTAGGAGATTGTCCTTGGGATGACCAAAGCCAGTGTAGTTTTTATGTGGCAGAAGAACAGACCGAGTTAACAAGGGAAACTGTTAGCACTTGGGAGATGATTAAGGCTTTACAAAATGATTGCGGGTTAATAGCAGAGCGCAGATTAATAGAAGAACACTATGATGGAAAATTAAAATATACTCCTGAAAGTGGAATTACATGGCAGGATGGAACAAGACCAGTTTTATCTTCTGGATTTTTAGATGCTAGATGGAAATTAACAAAGTTAAAACAGCTAAAGAAAATGACGTCACAGGAAATGGCTAAGTATTATAGTGAGGCTGTTAAGGGTGTAGAAAGTAATCATATAAAATCCGTTCGAACAGGAAGAAATTTAAGTGAAACATTCGGATTTGGAAATATGACGGAAGAGGAAATAGATGGACTTTGGACAGTTGAGGGGGTATATGAGGATGAAAAATAGCACAGTTAAGGCTTATTTAGATGTAGTAGAGGAAATGAGTGGCAAAGAAAGTATTGGATATAAAGTGGTCAAGGCACCACGAAAGAGAGTACAACATGAGGCGCATGAGCAGGAGGCATTGTTTACTTGGGCTAGATTGCAAGAGAAGATATATCCTGAATTAGAAATGTTGTTCGCTATTCCGAATGGAGGTAGTAGGCATAAGATAGAGGCTGCTAATCTGAAAAAGCAAGGTGTAAAGTCGGGAGTTTTAGATGCGTATCTTTCGGTACCATCTAGCAAATATCATGGTCTATACATAGAAATGAAGTCGGAAAAGGGTAAAGTAAGTGAAAAACAAGATTGGTGGATAGGTCGGTTGAGGGGATACGGGTATAAAGTGGAAGTTTGTTACAGCGCAGAGAGTGCCATTAATGCTATAAAACAATATTTGGGGGTACTGTGATGACTAGACAACAGTATAGACAAGCCATGCGAGATATAGAAAAGCTAAAACAGCAGTATCCACAGGCAATGGAGCTAATGGAGACTATGGCGGTTAAAGCAGCGGTATGTACAAGTCATGCTCTGTATGCAATAACACTGAACACTTTACATGGGTTTGGGACGGAAAGAATTAATAAGCTGATTGATAGAGTTATGAACCAATTTGACTGCATGAAGGATGGACACCTAGAGGGTGCGGATATAAAGCAGTGGTGCAAGGATAATGATATACAGTATGAGAGATGTGAGGTGGAATGATGAAGAGTTGCAAAAAGTGTATGAATTACAATAATCGAGAAAGATGGTGCAAAGAAAATAAGCATAGTGTAGTGGTTACGGCAAGAGCTAATACATGCAAGAATTATGAAACTAATTGGCTGTGGAGATTGATAGAAAGATACAGAACGTAAGAAAAATGATGTAACAATACCAACGGAGGTGCAGTTATGGCGCATGGGAAAAAGAGGATGTTTACGCAAGAGGAAATATGGCGGATTAAAAAGGATTATGCGGGCGGAATGCCCTTAACAAAAGTTGCAAAAAAAAATAATGTTGACGCTAGAAAGATAGCCAAGACGCTTAATATAACACAAAATAAATATACTAGCGCAGCCTCTGACAACTTCGAAAACGCAAAAATAGAGATGATGCGAACTAGAAAGAAGTGGGACAAGTTCGAAGTTGGACAAGCTGTTGGAGTAGTTGTTGTAGATGACAGGAAAAAGAAAAAGTGGAAAGGTGAGATAATCTCTAAAAATAAATATTACGTAGGGATAAAATGTAAAAACAGAGTAGCCACCATAACGTTTTCGGATTTGGTGTGCAACAGGATGCAGATAATACCCTTGAGTGAGACTGTAGTGGCTCAAATTTCAACGGAATTATCAAAGTAATATAATTTAACCTTGGCAACAAATAGACGTCTTAAATTGCCTTTAAATCAAAATTAACTACATGGAGGAAATTGTATGACAAACAAACAAAAAAAAGAATATCTTTCGCAATATATAGAGATTGTTAGGGAAATGCAGTTGCACAAAGATAATAGGGGAAGGTTGTATACTATACCAGCACAACGATTATCTGCATTACCAAAGGGAAGCAGAATAATAAACGATAATTTAGCTGAGGAAGTTTGTAATGTTATTAACCTGGAAGAGGATTATATAAAAATTGAACTTGAAGAATTGGGTAAGCTGAAAATGAAAATATTTAATTGCATTAGGACGTTAAAGGATAGTAAGTATAGACAAATAATGTATTCAAGGTATATATATGGATTCAGGTGGGAAGAAATTTGTATAAAGATGAACTATGAATGGACATGGATACATAGCTTACACGGGAAAGCATTGAAAGAAATAGAAATCGTAGAAACTGAAGAACATAAAATTGCGCAATAAAAAAGAGAAGCTCCTCATTGCGAGGGCTTCTCTTTTTGCGTATAATTCTTCATAAGTCTTTCTAACACTGCACGTGGGTCTTTGTCATCTGCTTTACATGTTGCTACAAATTTGTTTAACACTTCCTCGTTTATTCGCCAACCTAGACATTTATTTGCCATCTGCATTCTCCTTTTCTTCGCATCCATTCGGGCAGAAATTTCTCCAACTTTCGTAACAACATTCTGGGTCTCCGCAATCTGTTCTTCTTTTTTCTGTTTTTTTACTACCGCAACCTAGGCAGAAATTGTCTTCCAAAAATTCTATAACACTTTCATAATCATCTTCCCAATAAATTCCGTCGTTATATCTATTGGTAATGCGGTACAATGCAGACTTGTCTGCATTGTCGATTACAATTTCAATGCTAGTTATTTTACCAGCATTGACTAATTCTAAGTTTTCGGCATCCGCGCCAAAATAAGATTGCAGAAGCTCTTTTTCGTTGATTTCATAAATTTTCATCTAAATCATCCTCCTTAAAATCTGAGCCATCATCAGGCACCGCATTACGGTACGACCCCGAAGGGTTTCGGCTTAGCATTCAAACTTAGTAAAATCCTCATATCGTCCTGTGTGAGGTGCTATCATGAATAAACTTCCATAATTCGACTTATTAAGATTAGGATCGTTATCATTTAAAAATTTTTCGCACTCTTCTTCTGTTCCACTAAAAACTAAATTTTGTTTTTCGGTAAATACATTAGCCCAAATTTGCCAAACATCTGATTCATTCTTAAAGTATTTCATAATAATCATCCTCCAAATTTTTATTATTTATCAGGTTTCCCTGACCACATTTACATGATAGCACATGATAGCAATGCTGTCAACACTAAATATAAAAATATTTCTATAAATTTTAAAAGAGTGTATAAAAGTGTATATTGTTATGTGGTAATATAATATTGTCGAGTAATAAGACTAAGACGAGAGTGTTCAAAAGGACTCGGTATATGTGCCAGGTCTTTTTTGTTTTGTGCGGATGCAAGGCTACAACTAAGCCACAATCTTAGATAAGCCATGTGGCCTTGCCCGTTTTATTTTTGTAGAGGTGATGATGATGGGATGTAACACATGTACACACAAAGACGTATGCAAACATGTTAAGGATTATAATAAGGCGAATGAAGCTCTAGAAAATAAAGATATATTTGAAATTGGCTGTAAAAAATATACGGTTATAGCATTATTAAAACCTGTTAATCAATTTACTGATAATCCATATTGCGAGACTATATTGCCATTAAAGAATGTTTTTTATAAAACTGAATGAAATGATCTGATATTTTTTAATTTGCCTCTTTACATACATGTATAATAAGTGTATAATACATGTATATTAAACGAGAGGTGATTGAAATGACTAAAATTAAAACAAGAAAGCTTGAAGAAACTAGTTGGCTTGCACAAATCATTGCTGATAAAATGGAAATTGAATTTAATAAAAATGGGGCTTCTTCACGTTGGCATTGTTTAAATGTATTTAAAATAATTGTCAATGAAGCTGATGATAGTGATAACAACACAATTTATTACGACAATGTAGACGGAAAACGACAAATTATTATCTGTGATATCCCATCTCTTATGACTAAGCACGGAACTGATTTTGATAGAAGTGGAATGCAATGCAAATTAAGAGGGTTGGCGGAGAAATACAAAGACGATGATGGGATGTACCTTGTAAGTGTTTCAACTACGCATGACTTAAATCATGCAACTATAAAGGATGTATCGGAGCTTGTGTATCAATTGGGGGTGGCTTGATGGGTCGCCTCCAAATTATCATATACCCTAAAAGTAAAGAAGAAAAAGAAGTTATAGAAAAGAAAGCTGAAGTATTAGGAATGAGCATAAGTCAATATCTTATATTTGTTGGACTTAATACGGAAATAAAAATTAATATAAATAATAAGGCGTCTGAATAAGGATGCCTTTTTTATTGGAATTTTGGATGAGAAGAGAGGTGGTGGCATGGATGCGAAGTTGACAGAAAAGCAGAAGAGGTTTATCGACTACTATATAGAGACTGGCAATGCGAGTGAGGCTTGTAGGCTGGCAGGATACAGGAGTAAAAATTATGATGCATTAGGGAATGAGAACAAGGTAAAACTAGGTATTTACATAAAAGAAAAAATAAAACAAAAAGAAGACGAAAGAATAGCCACACAAGATGAGGTATTGATATATCTTACATCCGTATTGCGTGGAGACATAGAAGAGGAAAAAGCTGTAGTTGTGTCGCAGGGTGCAGATATGGGGTCCACTATAGAAAAAATAAGAACACAGGTTAAACCGGCAGACCGAAATAAGGCAGCCGAATTGCTGGGGAAAAGATACGGCATATTTACAGACAAAGTCGAATCTAAGAATGTTAATCTCAACGAAGACATATCAAAATTATCCAAGGAAGAAAGGGAAAAAAGATATATGGAACTATGCGAAAAAGCGGGTCTAAAACATAACAAAGACAAATAATAAAATTACATAAATATAACAATGGCTATATAAAACAGTTTGAAGTCAGTAAAACATTGAACAAAATAAAAGTTTTGTATAATGTTACATAATATACAGAGAGGATGTTTTAAATGGGAATATATATCGGAGTTAAATTAATAACAGCAACACCAATGACTCATGGGGAATATGCAAAAGAAAAATATGGTGATAGCCTTGAAAGTGTTTTTGCTAAAGAGAACAAAGATACACTGGGTTATAAAGTAGTATATCAGGATGGATATGTTAGTTGGTCACCGAAGAAAGTTTTTGAAGAAGCATATAGGCCAATAACGGATATGACATATGGACTTGCTATTGAGAGTATGAAGAAAGGTAATAAAGTAGCTCGAAGAGGTTGGAATGGTAAAGGTATGACACTGCATGCTCAATTCCCGGATGAACATAGTAAAATGACGCATCCTTATTTGTATATGACTATTCCAGATTGCTCAGAAGGTATTAGAAAATTACCTTGGCAACCTGCACAAGTTGATATATTTGCAGAGGATTGGTACGTAGTAGACTAAGGCAGGTGATTTAATGCTGTCAGATTTAACGGATGCAGAGCAGATACAGCTTATACAGCTGATGGAACAAAGGGAAAAAGAAAGAATAATAAAGCAAGAAACTCGGAATGAAATATACAACATAGTTGAAAGGTTCAAAGGCAGATATGTAGTCCTGATGGGTGGTTCTGGTTCCGGTAAGTCCTACGAAATAGCTGATAGAATTATAGACCGAATGGAAGATGAGGTCAAGACAAGGGTATTAGGTGTAAGGGCGCAAAGGAATCAGGTTACTGAATCTCAGTTTCCTTTACTTAAGAGTAGGGCTAAACTTGACCATAGAAAAGGATTTGGAACTAAAGAGTCCAAGGGAAATGAAGAAGTTTATAATAGCAATGGAGCGCAAACAATATTTTCCGGATTGGATGATGTGCAAAAACTTAAATCAATATTCGATATCACATCATGTTGGGTTGAGGAAGCTGATCAGGTAACTGATAAGGATGTAAATGAGCTTGATAGAAGATTAAGGGGATATAAAGATGGTGCGATGCAGATATACATTACCTTCAATCCTGTCTCGGTTCTGTGTTACCTTAAAAAGCGTTTCTTTGATGATAGAGTAAAGGAATACAAAATAAAAGATGAATATGGTAACATCAAAACAGTAAGACTCAACAGAACAATAGCCTTGAGGGGTATAACACCCTTCGAGGATTTTATGTATTATAAGGATTTTAAAATATCCGATGAAGAACTTAACAAAACATTTTTGGTATGGTCAGATGAAAAAGAAGAGTTTGTCGAAGAATATTTCTACAACACGCTTGTAATACATTCCACATATCGAGATAATAAGTTTATAGACGCTGATTATTACAAGGTTATGCAGGACTTAAAGAACAACGACGAAGAGGAATACAAAATATATGGTCTTGGTCAGTGGGGGATATTTGGCGGTACATACTTCGACAAGACAAATATAAATAAGCGAATAGCATCTGCACCAAAGCCAATTAAGATAGGTTACTTTGAATTTGACTATGTTAATGAGAAGATTGTTGATAGTAGCATCAAATGGGTAGACGATAAAAATGGATACATAAAGATATTCGAAGAACCAAAGAAAGGTTATCCCTATGTTGCTGGTGGTGATACAGCAGGAGAAGGAAGCGACAGTAATACTGGATTCTTTACCAACAATGTTACACGAGAAGATGCAGCCTCTTTAATATACAAATATGACGAAGATTTATATGCAAGACAGATGTATTGTTTAGGAAAGTATTACAACAATGCTCTGATAGGCATAGAAACCAAGTTTAGCACACATCCAGTTAAGGAACTAATTAGATTGGGTTATTATAGACAATATGTAAGAGAAGAACGTCCTGACAGCATGACGGGGAATGTCAAAAAGATATATGGCTTTGATACTAATTCCGCTACAAGACCTACAGCATTAGGTATGCTCAAAACGGAAATAAGAGAAAATCCAGACAGATTCAAAGACATGGATTTTCTGTACGAAGCAACAACATTTGTGAAGAACGAACAAGGCAGACCAGAAGCAGCACACGGTTCACATGATGATTGTATTATGGCAAGGGCTATCAATTGTTATATATCACATCAACAAACAAGTGAGGTTGAAATTCTCGACAGTGACGATGATGACGAGGACGAAGATGATAAGCCACGCAGGAGGAATAAGTTTTATTGATTTATCGCAACAAATATGATAAAATATAACAAATAGGTGCAAACATGAGACAACGACCCCGAATACCAAGCGGTCTGATATCATCGCCTGAAAAGGATACGACTTGTAGTTTAGACTACGAGAGTAAGGGTAGGTATTCCAACCGATATCTTGTCATGTTTAGCCTATTTTTTTATTCGTAATCTTGCTTAAATTATATATGAGATAGCTCGACGGAGCGAAAGGTGGTTATCCGAGCCACCTTCTCATATTTATAAATCGGAAATAATAATCTGTCGGAGGGTTTTATGAGTGATTACAATGTGGTGTATAAACCACCTGTGTACATTGATGATAGGGCAAAAGAAATAATGGAAAATGTTACAAACAATAAAATAACTTTAGATAAAAGGTTGTCCGAATTAGAACAATTACTAAAATCTGAATTTAATTATCTCAATGACCTTGAAAGAATGGATAAATTAACTGATGGATATAGCACAAACACAATAAATATGGGTACGTCAGAATTTGGGATAAGAAATATTCCTGATGTGCAGATAAAAAAAATAATAGAGTGGGTCAAAGATAAAATTAAATCAATAACACAAAGCCATGTAAAAGTATTCTTAGTTACATTTCCTCACGTTGTGGTTAAGTGTGATATAATTTACATCCATACCAGACTTGCCTACAGCAACATTGAAAAATATTGTTGCAATTGTGAGCATTGGAGAGGAACGATTGAAGATGTAGCTGAATTCGAAAAGTGTTACAAACACAAAGAAATAGGATATTTTGAGCGAACAAGATTTGATGAGTATTGCAATGAATTTGAATTAAGTGATGATTATCGTCCTTATGATTTGAAGCATGGGAAAAAATCGTTTGGATTTAATCCTAAAGAATTTATACCTAAAGGATAGGTGACATATGAAAGCTAATTTGATTAAAAAATTAAAGGCTATTAACCTTGAAGAATTATATGATGAATTTAGCACCGTTTTGAAAGAGTCCGACATACCTGATTACTTTAAAGGGTATATACAACGCTATTTTGACGAACGGAGTAATTCAATTGAGGGAATAGATTTATTGGAATGTGTAATAGATTTTGTTAATTCTTTGAATTTTGATTAGGAGGATATATGCAAAAAATAGTAGATGAAGTTTTTAATTATCTAAACAAGTATCCTAAAATTGAAACAGCTGCAATTTTGGAAGAGGACGGGATAAGAGAAATTGCGAGATGTAAAACTTTTAAAAATGGAGAACTATTTGAAGGTAAACCAATATATGGAACTAAAACATTTGCAGAAGCTCTAGCAAAAACAAATTTTACACTAGGACTTATTTTAGGTCGCTATAAAAACATATGGATTAGAGTTATGCCAGAATGGACGTATAGCGAAGAATATGGGGGACATTATATTAGATTTAGAATAGCTTATTGCAATGATAAAGAAAATGTTGCATAAGGAGGACATATGCAAAACTTAATAAGCCTAATATTTCTGATAGTAGGAGTAGCAATATTCTACACAGGATATAGAGTCGGCAAAGATGCAAAGCGAGAGCCTAAGCAAGACGGCTCTTTTTTTATGCCATTGCCACCAGTTCCAAAGGTGAAGGATGTACCCGTTAAGCAGCAAGAGAAGGAAGATAAGGCAAATAGATTCTATAAGTAAGGAGGTGAGAAAATTTGTTTAACAAAATTAAGAGGAGAATTACAGGCAAGTTATTTTCCGAGCAATGGGATGAAGAAGTACAATCCACAGATGATATGGAGAATAGTGACCCTAACACAGATATTGAGCGTAGGTTGGCTGCATTGATTGGAGTAGATATTAACAATGCTAAAACTGCCAAGGAAGATTCTACAGATGATTTAGGCTTTAGCATTGAAGAGCAGTGGAAAGATGAATATAATATGCTCAAAGGTGGCGGTTTGCAGTGGAAAACTAATATTGCATATCGAGATAATGACGCAAGTCAAGTTCATCCTAATAGTGAAGCTAATTTTATTCATCCTGCAGTATCTATTGCTACAGCTAATATAACTGCATCTCCTGTGGAATCAACTATTAAAGGCAAGAAGAAGCATGAGAAACATGCACAGAGTGTTACACATATAAGCCGATTTAATGACATGCGAAATAATTTCGATGCAACCTTTAAGGATATGGTAAGAGAATTTATTGCACATGGTCCACTTATCACAAAGGTTATTTGGGATGGGGAGTGGATGGGCGGTTCGGGTCCTGATAGATGGGTTGGAGACGTTAAGATAGAACATGTCTACAAAGAGGATTGTTTGTTTGACCCTGCTATTTTGGACTTGAAAAAGAATCGTGATAAAAGTAGATATGTTGGATTTAAAAGTCGTCAAAGTATCAGATATGTGCAAGATAGGTGGAAGAGGTTTGGCAAGCATATTTCAGCCGAGGTCAACGATGATGAACTAATCAACGAAGGTATCGAAAATGATAATGTAACCCTGTATGAAATGTATTACCGTGGATTCCCCGAATATATGCCAGAGGACAGAGCAAAAGAATTAAGGGAACGTGCAGTAGTTCAGGAGGAACAGGGAGATACATACAAAGCTAAAGATTTATACGATATGGCAAATGGTAATTTAGAAGGCGTGCATCTTGCTTACTACTGTAATGATATCCTCTTAGAATACATCCCTTATGTGTACGACCATGGTAAGTACCCTTGTGTGTTTACTACTCGGTATAAGGATACTAAGAACCAATGGGGTTATGGGGAAATTAGAAATATTAAGATACCTCAGATACTACATAATAAAAGTGACGAAATAGAAATCGAAGCTATGGCACGGGAAGGTCTTGGAGGAGGGTATTATAATACTGGGGCTATTACTAAGCCTCAAAAGGATAAAATATTAGAAGATGGTAGTAGAGGTGGAATGTGGTTTGAGGTAGATCAAGTTAACCAAATCAAAGAAAGAACAGGTGTTAAAGTTCCTGCATCTATAACCAACTACAAAGAGCATAAACAACGCATGGTTCAAGATATCTCTTCCAATACTGCAATTAACCAAGGTAAAGTAGAAAAGTCTGGTTTGCCATATAAAGCCATTGCGGAATTAGGCGCGAGAACAGATATAAGGACTAAACAAGCGGTTGACTTGCTCAAAGATTTCTTAATCGAAGTTAACAAACTTAGGATAGAATTATTTGCGCAATTTTACACCGAGGAACGTTACTATCGCTACACCGGAAGCAATAACGAAGTAATGGAAGGTACATTCAACCAAGATGAATTATTCGATGTGTGGGCAAGGGAAACAGAAGAGAAGCCTATTCTTGATAAAACTGGACAGCCTGTGCTTGACGAAATGGGACAGCTAATGACGGAACAGGTTGAGAAAATGGAAAGGTTTGTTCCTGACTTTGATATAGAAGTACAAATTATATCAAAGAAACCAGATGACAGGAATTACTATACATCTCTTGCAATGGATTTACATAGCAAGCAGTTACTTACGTTTGAGGATTTACTCTACACCCTTGAAGAAGGTAAGCTTCCGTCAAATGAAGATATAATTCAACATGTTCAGGCTCAAAATACTGTGATATCTATGATTAGTCAGATACAGCAATTACCTCCTGAGATACAAGACCAGGCTAAGCAGATTATGCAGCAAACATTGCAAAATATGGTACAGCAATTTGCCCAACAAAATATGGGAGGTATGATGCAACCTAATATGGCAATGCAAGGGGGTGGGATGAATGGCCAAGAAATGTTCTAAATGCGGTAAGACTGGATGCAATGGGAAATGTAAAGGGAAGAAATGTTAACCAAGACACTTACAAATAGTAGGTGTCTTTTTATATATAATTTCTAATTATTGGAGGTGTTATCGATGAATGAAAAAACAGTTTTAGCACAAGGGAATAAGGATAGTGGCATTAGGGTTAGAAGAACAAAGCACTATGTTATAGATTTTGACAAGATTAAAAATGAGAAAGATGTCTTAAAGATATTGATAGTAGTAATGAATAGTCTAAATATAAGGATTGCGGATTTTGCGCCAGAGTTTGATTCTATAAAAGAATACCTAAAAGAAGCTGAATAAATTGGAGGAAACAATATGAAGAATTTAAAGTTGAATAGTCTCGAAATCCTTGATATTAATCTGCAATTATTTGCAGATAAAGGGGAGGACGATTCCGTCAATCATTCTGGATTCGTAGACCAGAGCAATGATGATTACTCAGATGATGATTCTTATGATGATGTAGAAGACACAGAAATAGAAGATGATTCATCTGACCTCGAAGATAGCAATGATGATAATAAGGAGCAAAAGCCGGATGTCGCTGACCCGGATAAGTCAAAGCAATCTATAGAGGAAAATGACCAATTCAAGAAAATGAGACAGAAGGCCAAGGCTGATGTACTCAAAGAACTTGAAGCAGAAAAACTTAAAATAGATGCTGAAAAAGCAGAGCTTGAAACATTCAGGAAGCAAAGGGAACAAGAGTCAATTGAAAGAAAACACCTCTCTGAGATTACTCCTGAAGTAGTTCAAAATGTAGCTACTCAGTATAATGTTCCTGAAGAATATGCAAGGGCATTACTTGAAGAGCAAGCTAAAAATAATGCCAATCAAGAACTTGCAGAACGTAAACTAAAAGTTAGTCAAGCGCAACTGCAAAAATCTAAGCTAAAAGACAAGCCTTATTTCAAGGAACTTGAAGCAGATATTGATAAGGCAATAGCTTCGAATCCCGATGTTGACGTTAACACTGCTTACAAATACTTGATAGGCGAGAACTTAGAAAAGCTTATAGCATCAACCAAAAGCAAAACAGAAAAGCAAACAATAGCTAATATGCAAGATAAGGCTAGAAGGCGTTCTGTTCCTACTAGTGGTGCTGATACTGGAGTTGATGTTGGTAATATTCTTTCAAAAGAAGAAATCGAAATGTCAATGGCTTTTGGTAATGACCCTCGTGAAATAGCAAGAACAGTAAAAGAAAAGTTAAAAACAAAGAAACGGAGTTGATATTATGAAAGGTTTTAGATGGTCTGGAAACAAGGCTGGACACAAAAATCCAAATATAAGAAAAATGTATGTTCCTGATGCAACAGCAATCGAAAAAGGCGAGCCTATAATCTATACGCAAGGAACTGGGGTAGCTGTTATCGCTGCACCTACAGATTTTGATGACCCTGTGTATGGGGTGTCAATGATTGAAAAAGCAGCAAGTGATGGTGTAACTGAAATTGAAATTGCTGAAGCTTCACCTTATGACATCTTTAAGTACAAATGTGCAAAGGTGTATACTCTCACAGGAGGCAGTACTACAACCGCAGTTGATTCAAGTATTGTTCCCCAAGCAGATAATTTCTGGATTGGTGGAGCAATTAAGATTGTAACTTGTGCAGCGGATTCGAGCTTGGTTGGTAGAGTAGTAAAAATTTCTGATAGCACAGGAAGTACTGGGTCATTGACATTAGCAGAAACATTGCCTGCTGCACTTGCATCTGGAGACACAATTAATTTATGTCCCGGATACATGGCTCATGATTATCTTGGTTATGACCTTGACACTGACTCTATGAACCCTGATTGGGATGCAATTGGAGGCAATGTACTGAGAATTTATGACACAAACCCCGACCTGATGGAAGTGCGATTTACTTTTGAAAGGCACGCTAACGTAAGTTAATATATTTAATTTGAAAATCTCATAACTAAAATTAACCAAGACAGGTGTTTGCACACTTGTCTTTTTTATTACAAAATAGGAGTTGATAATATGGCAATTACCGAACAGCAATTTATTACCATGGAAGGTAATATAGAAAAGGTTGTTGATGCTTACTTTAAAAATGAAATGGATCTTATTCCAAAGTTTTTCAATGTCATAAAAAAAACTAGCGCACAATTTACAGACTACACAATCGGTGCACCGGGTAAAATGGCAGATTGGACAGGTTCTGTTAACTATGATACTTTCGAAGCAGGATACACAAAACAATATCGCCCAACTAAAAAAAGCACTGGTATTCAAGTTGATAGAGACTGGTTTGAAGATAAGGAATATGAAAGAATTAAAACCAAAGTTAATAACGTACTATGGGGTGTCAAAAAGACTCTTAGATACGAAAGTGCGGAACTTTTTAATAAGGCAACTTCAACAACAATACTCGGACCAGATGGACAACCTTTGGCTTCAGCGAGTCACCGCACGATTCCAGATGCGCCACTTCAAAGTAATTTAGGAACATATGACCTTACATATGCTGGACTAGAAGATTCTCAGCTTGCAATGGAACAATGGGTAGATGACCGTGGTGATGAGATGTTAATTGAAGGTGATTTAGTTATCGCTGGACCCTTGCAAAGAAAGAATTGTCAGAAGTTATTTGGTTCAGACAATGAAGCTTATGTAGCCGATAATCAGAAGAATGTTGACAAGGGTTTCAAGTTTTATATTCATCCTCTTATCAAAGGTTATTCTTGGGGACTTGCAAACGAAGAATTAATGAAGGGTGGAAGTGGTCTCAATTGGTTCATGAGACGTGACCCAAGGAAGCTAGAAAGAGATGGAGCTACCGCGGCAGGAGACTTTAACACTGAAATTCTTGGTTGGAAAAGTGTGGGTAGATGGAGCAAAGGATGGACGAATTGGTTTTTCCTGCATTGGAATAATGTGTAATTAATGTAATAATCAAGTCCCGTTGACTCACTATACGCGGGGCTTGTTAAAAAAAAGGAGTGAATAGAAATGAGCAATAGTCAATATGGAAGACATTTTGGATATAAAGAAAGTCATTTTGGACAAAACACAAAGGGACACGATGTAAAAGCTTTTGGTAACACAACTGGCAAATATATGTTTTGGGCTGCAGCAGCAGATACCTTGTATGTTGTCGGTACATTATCATTAGACGGTACATTCAATGCCGATAATATAGGTTTGGCTGATGCCGAAACATTAACGTTTGGTACAGGCAGTGACGTAGTAGTTCAGTGGGACGGTACCAACTTAATACTAGGTGCAGCTGCTGATGATAGCCTGATTGAAATAGGTGACAGTGCAGCAACGCAGTTATCTTTCGATATGAAATGGTATGGGAATGAAAATAATGGAGCTAGCTACTTGTATTCCGATGCAAGTGCAAATTTGATATATACAACCGGAATTGATTTTCAATTTAAGGACAATGACTATCTAGTACTTGGAACCGGAGCTGGTGCTTCAGGAGATGTTAACATTGTTTGGGATGGCACTAATCTTATTATCAATGCCGTGGCTGATGACACGCTTGTTGAGATAGGCGATAGCGCAGCAACACAAAAATCGTTCGACCTTAAGTGGTATGGTAACGAAAGTAACGGTGCTAGTTATCTATATGCAGATGCTTCTGCAAATCTAATATACACAACTGATATAGACCTACAATTTAAAGATAACGATCTTCTTGTGTTTGGTACTGGTGCTGGTGCAACAGGAGATGTGAATATCAAATGGGATGCTACCAATCTTGTAATGGCTGGCACTGCTGCTAATACATCTTGGGTCATAGGTGCGACTGGTAACTATATCAATCCTACCCTAAAAGGCGTTCTCACAGTTGGAGCGGATACAGATGGCTTTGATGTAAAATTTTACGGTGCAACAACTGGGAAATACTTTACATGGGACCAATCTGAAAACACTGCAATTGTAAGCGGAATAATGCAACTCGGAGATACTGTTACAGCTGCCTTAGCTATTGGGGGCGGTACATCTGCTTCCAAGTTAACCACTGCAACAGCAGATAAAAACTTCGGAGGGATGTTCACAGAATCAACTGCAACAAGTGGAGATTCGAGGGGGCTATACTGGAGACATTACCTTGGAGGTACAATAGCAACTACAGGGTTCGGGGATGCCGTAAGAGCATTCTGTACTGTAACTGGTACAGGATATAGTTATGCATCTGGTTTACATGCTACTATGCAAATTAATGTCGGTGCAACTGTCACTGGTTCTGGTGCAGGAGCAAGGACAACATTAGCAGCAGAAGCAGAGGCAAGAACATTAGCTGGTGCATTATCTGCTGCTCATATTTGTTCTGATATTGGAACAGGCAACACACTTCCTACTGTTCATGGATTTATGAGGTTTACAGATGATGGAGCAGTAAGATTATCTAACTTGGCCGTAATACCTAATGTCTCCAATGGAACAGTATTTGCAGCACACACAACTCAAGTGTTAACACATAGTATTAAAATTATAAGTGAAGATGGTACACCGTACTACATAATGTGTACTGATGCTGCTACAAATAGATCGTAATAATACGGAGGGCTTGTCCCTCCTTCTTTTTTATAAAAATATATTGGAGGTATGAACAATGTCAAAAATAGCAGAATTAATAAATAAGTATGAAGCTGAGCGTAAACAAACGATTGCTAACATGGAAAATGTAAAAAAAGAGATGACTAAATTAAATCAAATAGGCATGGAATTAACAGCTAAAGCAAATATGTTAACAGGTAAAATAGATGGACTTAAGGAGTTTGAAGAATCAGAAAAAAGTGAGGTACCCAAGAATGAAGGTTAATACTTGTCCTAAATGCGATATTAGAACAACAGCACTGAAATGTAAATGTGGACATGAATTTGAGAAAGAAAGCAATCCAAGAGAAGTTAATGATTCACACAAGAAGAAAAGGTGATAATCAATGAAGGAAATTAGGCGAGAATCTTTAGTTGAAACAACAGATATTTTGCTTTTCGATATATTACAAGAATTAAGACAACTCAACGGAAAGGGTGGTAATGATGAGCGGAAGAGTGATCCAATTGGAGAGAGTGGGAGCAATAACGATACCAGCATTGACGGACATGGCGGTAACAACAACAAGTCCAGCAATAAGGGCAAACGGAAATAATGCTGTCATTTTGCATTTTAATATCACTGGGACTGGTGCGTTTACACCTAAGATACAGGGCGCACCATCACACAACGGCAACTTTGCTGATATGTATGACAACAATGGAAACCTTATGAGTATGGGAAGCTTAAGCGCTGATAGGTCGCAAATATTTATCGGCATACCTGAACATTTTAAAATTGTTGCCACCGAAGATACAAACGGAGCAACGGCAACAATAAGCTACGAACTTCTTACGGTATAGGGGTGGTGTAAATGATAACCCCATTTTTGAATAATATTTCAAGTGATTTATTGCGCTTATCTCCATTAGGCATAGATTATAATTCAGATGGAGTAAGCGATGGTTGGTCATTTACAACTGGAGGAACTGCATCTAAGTTTGTTGCTAGTAATGAACAAGAGTTAAGAATAACAGCATCAACCTTAAATACTGAACGAACTAAAATAGGTTTAGCTATTAATGCTACTTCAGGTAAACCTATCACATTATCTGCCACAGGAAGAGTAAGTGGTAATGTAAGGATGATACTTAATATCGATTGGTACAATGGTGCATCATATATTTCATCCTCAACAGGTTCGTATTCAACGAGTGCTATTGATGTGTTGTTAAGTCTTAGAGGTGTTGCTCCTATTAATTCAACAAGAGCAATTTGCATATTGAATGTTTACCCTATTAACAATGGTAATATAGGTTCAGCTTTTTTTAAAAATGCTAGAGCAATAAGAATATAAAGAGGTGATTTAATGCCGACTGCTGGAGAAGCATTGTCTATCTATACAAACATAGCACAAGCAAATTCTGATATGTACATAACTGCAAAAGAACAAACTTCAATGACAACACCTCCTGATGGGTTTAGTAGATTGTATCCTAAGTCTGATGAGAGATGGTATAAAAAAAATGATGGCGGATTCGAAACATGCATTGAGGACTGGACAAATGTTAGGGATTTTTCAAAAGGAGATGGCACAACCGATGATACCGCATCATTGTTAGATGGATTAAATAATCAGGGGGATTATAAAACTTTTTATTTCCCCGATGGCGACTATCTAATAAGCGATACGCTATTGATAACGAGTCGACCATCAATAGTTATGTCTAATAAAGCTAGAATATTTACCAATACAAACCTTGATTATTTAATTGAATATAATACAGATAAGACAAGCAATAGTTCATCAGTAAAAGCCATAGGTAAGCACTGGTATGGTGGCATTCTTGACGGAAATGATAAATGTAATAATATCATAGCTTTTGGATCATTAATAGATTATTATTTATGGCATACTAGCATTTATAATTTTAAACAAAAAGGAATAGTTACAAGTAAAGTACCTGTGGAATATGACCCTATTACTGGAGCTGTTTTAAGCGTAGGAGAAATAACAGTTGAAAAATGTTCTATACGAAATTGGAATACAGCTTATTCGGGAAGTATTGGGATATATGATAACGGGCTTGATAATAAGTTTAATAATAATTCAATAATTAATGCTCAAATTGCAATAGATACACGCGAGGGATTATTCAACACTAATCATGCTTGGATTTCATTTGCTGCGTTATATGAGAACTCTGTATATGCTAATGTTCGTAGTGACGGTGCAAAGTTTATAATGCCTAAAGTTGATACTATGAGAAAAGCTTTTGTAACAACAGGTTTTACAATTGTTTATGGTATGAACCTTGTGAATAATAATACTATTTTAACACCTGAAATAGCTGCAGCCACACCGCCTCAAATTTTTGGTGGTACAGGATATTACGATGTTTCAGGTAGCGGTGCATGGTATACTAATGGGACAGCGGTTGTGCGTGACCATTACGATTCACGTGATAAATTTAGAGGATGCTCATTTGGAGGTACAACATCCCCTGATTTTACAAATTATTTTGATGCCGAAAATTTAAATCACACTTATAATAAAGGAACTTTAAATAACCTGGATTTAAATAATTATAAAACAAATAATGGTATTTATAAGGTTGGTGATATTTCTACAGCTTTGAATCTTCCAATTTCAGAATCAGGTATATTGAATGTTATAGTTTCAGGAAATAAAAATGCTACAGGAACACAACTTATTAAACAAATATATTATCCAAAAACTTCAACGAGTAGAATTTTTAATAGGTCATATGATGCAAGTACTACAACGTGGAGTACATGGGATAGTAACGATGAAGTGCTGAATAAAGCTACTATTAACGACCCAGATTTCAATGATTTCAAAACACAAAATGGTTTTTACAAAGTCGGCAGTGTAGTAAGTGCATTGAATATGCCAACTGGTGCTGTTGAATCTGGTATATTACAAGTAATAGTTGCCGGGAATAAAGCATCGCCTTCAACATTTTTAGTGAATCAAACTTTTTATCCATTCTCAACACCAGATAATTTCTATACGAGAAGGTACACCACAGCTACTACTACTTGGTCAGCATGGAGTAAGTATACAGGAGCAACACCATAAATATACATAGTAAACTTTTTATAAAATACCCTTCAATTATGAGGGGTATTTTTATTGCTCAAAATTTCTGCAAAGGGGTGAAAAAATGTCTACTGTACAGGAGATCATTGATTTTGCTGATAGGATGTTCCTGAATAGTGAAACTACAGCAAATAAAATAAAAGATTTAAATGATATATACGTGGATTTATATGTATCATTAAACAGACTAAAAAATGACATTGAAATTACAAACTTAAGTTCTGTTGCAGATTTAGCTATATATACATTGCCTTCTAATTGTAGAATAGAAAACATTGAAGATGTTTTAATATCAACAAGTACATCAGGAACGGAATTTGAATCAGTATCATACGCAGGAATAAAAGATGATATAACATCTGGGAAATATTATGGTCGTGCTAGTGAAAGTACATTTTTTTTATTTGAAGATGGATTACCGGTTCAAACAACAGGTCTTATAATTTATATTTACTATTATAAAAGACCAACCTTATTAGATTCTAATAACTTAAGTGCTATTCCGGAATTAGACGTTGATTATCACGATTTACTAAAGTCCGGTCTAATTCAATCATTGGCAAGTCAAGGACCTAACCCTGAAACCGGTACTGCTGATTACTGGCAAGCTAAGTATGATGAGAAACTTAAAAAAGTAACGAATGCGTTATCAGAGCGATATAACACAGCATCAACGCAAAGAAGTCAAGTAAGAGAACGGATGTGATTATATGGCATATTGGGGAAAGAAGAGGCTTAACTATCAAGTTGAAGCTAACCAAATAACATTAGGTGATGGGGAGAATACTTTCCTATCACCTTTCAATATTAAGAGGAGTGAATCTAGCTATAGCCGTAATCTATCGAGCGTAAACTATCCGTCTTTATCTGTGCGAAAAGGTAGGCAACATTTAGCCACAGCCATTTCTACACCAAACGGGATGGGTACATATCAAGGGCAATTTCTTCATGTGTTGGACGGTACAACTTGGAAGCGTTGGGATGGTTCGGCGTGGCAAAACGTAGGTACTGGATTTGCAAATGCTAAGGCGAATTTTGTAGAATTTCATACAGAAACTGCAAAATATATCATAATAGCGGATGGAACAAATGTTAAATCATGGGACGGGACAACCTTAGCGACAATTACATCAGCTCCTATTACAAAATTTTACGCAGTGGATAGTTATAGAATATTTGCATTAAAGGATAACTATATACAGTGTTCAGCAGAAGGAAGTATTACTGATTGGACTACTGCGGATGATGCAGACAAAATAATGTTAAGAGATTCAAATGGTTCAGGTACTGCAATAGCAAAATTCAATTCTAATACAATAGCTTGGACAGAACATAGTATGCATGTACTATACGGTAATGATTCATATGATTTTTTTCAACCTCCAGGGATGAATTTTGGATGTGTTTCGCACAACTCAGTCATAGAAAATAACGGTAGGCTTTATTTTTTAGACAAAGATGCGTACATGGTTTATACTGGTGGAAATCCAAAAAGGATAAGCGACAAAGTCAAAACTTATATAGAAGGAATTAATCCTACATATAAGTCATTATGTTGCGCCGGAAAATACGGCAAATATATTTACTTATCCATACCCTATGGAGCATCCACTACAAACAACTTAACTCTTGAATATGATACTGAACTTGATACCTGGTATCCTCATTCAGTAGGATACGTTTCATTTGTCAATATTGGAACTAGCCTATGTGGAATAGATTCAACTGGACAAACTTGGACTATCAATTCAGGAACTAATGACAATGGAACAGCTGTATCATGGTCATTTATAACAGGTGCAATAAATCACGGTACCATATCGCAGAAGAAAGTTTTATCTGATACTTGGTTATCAGTGGATTTACCCGTAGGAAGCACCTTAACATTATCATATAGTACCACAGTTGACGGCAATGATTTTGTAGCATTAAAGACATATACAGCAAGTGCGACAGAACAAGTGACAAGGGCGCAAGTCCCAACTACTGCATTGCAAAATATAGATTGGTACCGACTAAAATTTGAAGGTACTGGATCATGTACGATTCATGGATTAGAAGAAAGTGTAAGAATTATACCGAGGTGATAATATGTCTACATGGAACTTCCAAAAGGCTGATACCGTTGAAGGTACCATTGACGAATTAATTAAACAGATGAGTTGGATAATGGGTAAACTTGATTCTAAGAATGTTAAACAGCTAGATACAAACGAAACCATTATAAAAAGTAAGAGCGGTAAAACTTATATACATGGTCCAATTCTCGAAATGGATGATACGAATATAAGACGTCTTAATATGGGACTCAATGAATCAACAAATGAATTTATGTTTGAGTTATATAATGAGGCAGGAGCTAAAACGGTTAGCATTGATTCTGATGGAAAGGGAGTATTTAATCAGGTTACGCTTAGAAATGACCTTGTAGGCTCTGCATATGTGCAGATTAATACCTCCGGATTAGTTGCTTATAATAGTTCCGTTAAAACAATAGAGGTTGGCTCTGATGGTAATGCCACATTTAAACAGGTTACTCTTAGGAATGATTTAACAGGAGCAGCTTATGTTCAAATTAATACTTCTGGCTTAGTTGCTAATAACGGTACAGTCAACACAGTTGAAATAAATACTAATGGTAATGCCACATTTAAGCAAGTTACGTTAAGAAATGATTTGACTGGGGCAGCTTATGTGCAGATAAATACATCGGGACTTATAGCCAATAACGGTACGGTAAACACAGTTGAAATAAATACTAATGGCAATGCTACATTTAAACAGGTTACATTGAGAAATGATATGACAGGGTCTAATTATATTAACATTGATACATCTGGTATTTATGCTTGGGATAATGCTTTGCTTCTTAAAACATTTGAAATTGATTCAAGTGGTAAAGCTTATTTCAGAGGAGATATAACCTCTGATGCAACTATTACTGGAACTACAATAAATGGAGCTACTATTACAGGCGGTACAGTTAGGACTGCTTCATCAGGTGAAAGAATAGAATTATCTGGCGATAATTTGAAAACTTATAATTCATTAGACCAATTAAACGGTCTAGCTACAAACGATGTAACAGGTTCTAATTATGGTGATATTTATCTATATGATTCTGGCACAAAAGTGTTGGAATTTTATAATACTTTAACAGGTAGCGGATATAATCTCAGACCTACCAATGGCGCAAGTTTATTTATAGGAGATTCAACCGCTAGTGCATTAACTACTTATACATACGGTAATTGGGACTTTAACAGCGCAACAATATTGAATTTAGTAACAGACAGTGCAGGAAGTCATAGTCATGGAAGTGCTACTGGTTCATACGGTGGACATGACCATGGTATACCCAATGGAACAGTATTATCAACACCAACAGGTACAGTAACATTTTATTCCGTATCAGACCATTATCACAGTATTTCAAGCGATGGTTCTCATTCTCATAATGTACAATAGGAGGGTTTATATGATAATCGAAACAGAAATCAAGCAATCTATTAAAAATCAAAGATTAGACCAGTACAGAAAAACTTATTTTAGTTTGTACGTAGATAAAGTAGCATTGTTAGCGAATGGAGATACAGTAGGTGCAGAAAACATTCAGAAAAGAATGGATGCAGTTGAAGCCTCATACATAGCAGTAGAAGCAATTATAGTGGAGTAGGAGGAGTTATATGGCGTACTATGACAAAGTCCAGAGAAAAATAATATATGGTACAGGCGGAGTTCCTGCTAAACCTACACAACCATATACTATTGACGATTACGTTAAAACAAATAATCAATTTAAAAAAGGTTATGATTCAGGCAGTAACACAGCATATTTGACTGACACTAAGACGGGTAAGACCTTATCTTTTTTATCTGGACAAGGTCAAGAATATGGCTTTGGTGGGATAAATAATGGCTCAAATGTTATATCGGATTTGCAGAAATTACAAAGTTTTTTTGATACTCCTGCAAAAACAGAAACTAAAGGACCTGATATCCCAACATTGAATTACATGGCTAATTCTAATAACTCTACCAATCCCAATAATAATGCTAACAACACTAACAATACTGGTTTTAAATCTGATTATGATAAAATGGCTTTTGATGCATATAAAAAGTTAATGGATAGAAATTATCAGTCATCATATAATCAGGATATAGCAGATATCTTGGCTAAGATAAAGAATGGACAGAGTTTTAACTATGATTCTAATACGGATCAAGGCTTGCAAGCTGCACAAGATGAGGCTCAATCAGCTACAAGCAGAGCAGCTGCTAGAAGAGGAATGTTGTACAGTGACAGCAATAAATCTCAGATGGGAAGAGCCGCACTTGCATTAATTCCACAATTCAGGAATCAGGCTTATCAAGAATATGCTAACAATAGAGCAGATACTTACAATCAGTTAGCAGCAATAAACAATCTTGAAAATGCTGCGTACCAAAGATATCAAGGTGAAGGTACTGACTTGTATAATCAAGCTAATTTGGTTAGTAATCTTGCTAATACTGACTATAACAGGTATAACACTGATAGAACATACAACGAAGGTGTGAGACAGTTTGGTGTTAATCAGGGCATTACCGAAGCTGGATTAACTGGTAATTATAATGGCCAAAGAACAATGCAAGGTGAAGCAAATGACTTGAATAGAATGAATACATTAGCAAGTCTAACGGGTCAAATTCCTGCTAGTCAATTGATATCCCAAATGTCACCAGAACAAATAGCATCATACAAAGCATTAGGAAATCAAAATGGCGGTTATGCTGCTGCCATTAATGCTACAAATGACCCTGTTCAAAAGGCTATTATAAATGAGTTTAGGAATCAGTATTTACAGGCTAACCCGAATAATCAGTATTATAATACTCAAACTTCCAATGTAATGGTTCCGACAATGCAAGGTAGACAGTTAGAATCTAATTTACAGACAGAAGCTGTTCAAAGAGCTGGATTAAACATAACAAATTTGATGAATCAATACAAACTCGATACACAAATGCCTTTAGAAACTGAACAGGCTAAAGTATTGATAGAAAGTGGCAGAGCAGATTTAGCAGCCAAGTTGTTCCAAAACACTGTAGCTCCTGAAGAGTTTAAAATGAAAATGGCGCAAGTTGCTGAACAGATTGCAGCATCTAAAGCAAATACTTCTCAGGGATGGTCGCAAGTTGGAATAGCTAAACAGAATGCAGATACAAACGCTGCTCATGCCGGTGACTCTTATGCTGCTTCTATGGCTAACTTGGCGTGGCAAAAAGACCCTTCAAATCCTGATAATATTTATAAAGTTGCTCAAGCCGATGCTTCAACAAATAAAGGACAACCAACAGAAGCAAATATATTGAATCAGGTTAAGGGTATGGCACAATCTTTTAAATTTACTCCAGAGCAACAAAGAGACTATATTCTTGGCTCTGGATTATCTGATGAGTCGAAAGTAAGAATATTAAATCAAATGGGTATCCCTAAATAATAGGAGGAATGTTCATGCCTTGGAAGCTCGAAGATTTAAAAAAATATGAAAATCCAAATCAATGGACGGTCGAAGATTTAAAACCTAAATTCAATACACAGCCTGATGTAAAAACAACAACCCCGACTTTTGAATCGACAAAGTCACCTAATTTCATTGATAATACATCTCTAAGAAATGAAACATGGCTAGATAAAGCGGGGAATTTTTTAAGGAAAGTTAATAATACACTTCAACTCCCACTGTCTGCAATTGAAAAAGGTGCTATTCTACCACAACTAGTAAAGTATCCTGGAAGAATACAGCAGGAAGAAGAAAACCTTGCTAAACATCCAATTATAAACACAGTTGGAACTATAGCAGGGTCAATTCTCCCTGGCTCACTTATAGAAAGTGCAGCGGTTAAAGCATTGCCAAGCATATTTGGTGGATTGAAGGTAGCAACTAAAACTGGCGAACACGTAGTAGTAGAAGGGATAAAAGGAGCGACCAAATTAGCAGCAAGGGGAATAGCTGGAGCTGGAGGTTATGGAGTTGCAGAAGGATTAACAGAAGGAATAAAAAATAATATGGGTATTGGTGGTACTCTTCAAAACATGGGTAACAAGGCATATGATTATTCTTTAGGTGCAGGAATATTAGCACCTGCACTCGGTAAAATAGGTTCTAGTATAAATACATACAAAACTTCCCAAGGACTAAAAAATATTGATGATGCTATGGCGAAATATTCTTCCGAAGGATTAACGGCAAGACCAAATTTGAATATTATTCCAAAAAACTCGAGTTTTTCACAAAACATGATAAATAAGTTTAGTAATACAAATAATGCACCTATGGAATCCAATTTAAAGCCTGTTAATTTAGATAGTGGTATGAATTTACCTACGAGAGTTAACAAGCCCTTAGAAGTGCCTTTAAATTCAAATAACAGCAATATGCCTAAATATAATTTTGAACATATTAAAACAGTAGAAGACTTACCTAATGATGTACCAACTTTAGAAGCATATGTAAAAGAAATGCAGGATAAACAAGATAGTGGTTATCAATTACTTGATATTAATCTGCAATTATTTGCAGAGGCTAAGAAACGATTAGCAAGTTTAAGTAAGGTTTACACAAATACCTTCGAAAAAACTGATATGTTTAATCAGGCTGAAAAAGATATTTTAAATAGTTCATTTACCAATGATGCTAAGAGTAATGTTAAGAGTGAACTTGAAAGCCTTGAAAATGCTAAGAAAAGATTAGCTAATAATTATGATGGCGAAGTAAAGGATTTGCTTAATAAGGAATTGTATAGCGGTGAAGATGTTGATACTTTGTTTGGTATTCTTGAACAAGAAAAAATGAAAGCTCGTCAAACTGGGGATTATACAAAGGTTAGAGAGATAGCCAGTAAAGGAGTTAAAGAAGCAGGACGTGAAGGCGGAAGAACTGTTCAGGCTTTTGCGAAATATAGCAGGACAGCCGAAGGTAAAATTATTGAAGCGCAAAGAACTGTAGATAACTTTGCAGATGATGTTATGAAACAGAATCCAAAAATAAAAAATGAAGTTGATGCCACAACAAAAAAAGCCAAAAAAATCAAGGAAGACATCAAGAAAGAAACTGACAAAGTTATCGACGAAGCAGTAAATGAACAGGTTACACACTTCCCTAAAATGCTTCAAGATAGAATTAGTAAGGCACTAAATCCTAAGACGCCTGAAGAAAAAGGTTTTATTAAAACTATGCTAGATGATTTGTTTGGCGAGGCAAAAGAAAATATTCCTTTTCCTAAAGCTCCTAAACTTCCTGATAACTCTATTAGTCGATTAGCAAATTCGTATAAGTACAGAGAATATTATGGCCTGGTTAGAACTAAGGCTCAAGAATTATTGCAAAAAGAATTTGCAGATTCCCCCGAAGCTTTAGCAATATTAGATAATTATTTCAACAAAGGTTTTAAACCTCCTCATTCACAAAAGTTATTAAATGATATCCTAAACAAAAGATTGGGCGGTTTAAATGCTCCCAATAAAACGGGTACCGTATCAAATAAACCTAATCTCTCAACCTGGGTAAAAGATTGGTATGCATCCGGAAGAGCTGCAAAAGAAGACTTTGTTGATTCAATCATTAGGGAAACGGGACTATCAGGGGATGAAGCACAGTCTTTAAAGAATCTACTTGATAGTAAATTACATACCGCTACTAAACAGATGAAGGATAGGCTACTGGAAACAGTAATGGCACCTAAAAAAATAAGTGCTCTAAAAAGTGCTGCTACAAAACTATCAGAACTTACTAATATAGGGCTTACGGAAAACACTAAGTTTACAAATAGGATTTCAGAAAAAATTTCTCCAGTTATCAAGCAACTCATGAGGGAAAATAATATTAACATGAATGAGATAGTAAGATTATCTCAACAGGATAAGCAAAATGCATTGGCTATCCTGAAAAGAGATGTATTCAAAAATGCCAGGGTAGATGATAAAGAAATCGTTAAATTATTGGATCTTGTTGATTCTGAATTTAAGTCATTGACAAAACAGACTCAAGAAAGAATATTTAATAATCTACTGAAAGAGAGAGGTCTTAATGCACCTAAAACTATGGTTGAAAAATTAAGGGAAAAAATAAACCTTGGGTTATACGGTGACGATGTTGATTCTGCCATACAGGATGCAATCAGGCAGAAATATAACCTGCCTACCTTATCTGATGATGAAGTTAAGTTCATAACTGAAACTATGGACTCAGTTAAGGGATTACCCGAACGAAGTGAAGCATATCTTGAAGCCATGGCTAAAGTAGAAAAGCTTATACTTGAAAAAACTCCTGCTAGTTTATCACAAAAAGTTGGTGCTGGTGGATTTATTAGTATGCTAGGAAATTTTACTTCTCCATTGATAAATGCAAGCGGAAATGCTTTATTGTCCATTCCTGAGCTTGCATCTAATCCTTTGAGAAGAGTAATCGACAAAGGTATATCTAAAGGTTTTAATACTGGTAATTTAACAGTTGGCAAAAGTGATGTTAATACACTGCTTCAAGGAGCAAAACAAGGAGCTAGAAGCGTAAAGCGTGACTTCTTAGGTGGTAGAGATTTCAAAGACTTAAAAGGTAAATCTGCAAAAGAAATATCAGATGTACTTGCAAACCCAATCAATACGGATACTTCGATGACTAATTATGGAGATAAGTTTGAAGTGGGTAACAGATTAGCTTTTGATAACAAACTTGGGAGAACACTTGAAAACATTGTTGGTACAAACATGAAAATAGGTGATATCCCTTTTAATAAAGCTTATTTCGAAGATACTCTTCAACAGTTGATGAAAGCTAATAATGTTACTGAACCTACTGAGGACATGCTAAAAACAGCTTTTCAGGTATCCCAAGAAAGAACATTCAAAGACGATAATTTACTTTCAACAAGTGCGGTAGCTCTTAAAAACCTGCCTAAAATGATACAACAAAGAATAGGATTCAAGCCCGAAGCACAAAAAGGCCTCAAGGGCGTTGCAGCTGAATTACCACAGATAATTTCAAATTCTATAATACCTTTTGCCAGAACCCCTGCAAATCTTATAAAACGTGGAGCAGAATATTCACCTTTAGGTATTGTTGAAGGGCTGGGAAAACTCGCTACAAATAAGGGAAATCTATCAATGATGGAACAAAGAGAAATAGTTGATAGGTTAACAAGAGGTATTACAGGAACTGGCATGTTAGGACTTGGAACATTGGCATATAAAAAAGGATTAATTACTGATTCAAGAGACGAGAATTATAATACCGAAAAGCTAAAACAACAAGAAGGCATACTTCCTGATGCTCTTAAGGTTGGTGGCAAAACTTTTGACTTAAAGAAATTACAGCCATTTACTACACCCATTATAGCTGGAGCTAGACTTATGCAGGGTAAAGGAGGAGATACGTTATCAAGTATAGCAGGAGGAATTGAAGGAGCATTAACACAGTATTCTGACATGAGTATGTTACAATCACTTGCCAAAGCTTCCCAACTTCTTGCTTCTAGTGACTCGATAAACCCTCCTGACAAGACTAAAATATTATTAGATATTGCTATGACATTGCCAAAACAATATACCCCATCTATTCTTAAGAAATTAACCTATGCATTAGACCCATTCGAAAGAGATTTAGGTTCCGATAATGCCGGAAAATATGCGTTGAATAGTGTGATTGGAAAACTGCCAGGTATCAGTAAGTCATTCCCTGCAAAAACCGATGTATACGGTAATCCTATACAGAGTTACGACGGCAACAACAGCCTTGCAAATACTATGTTTAATCCTTATTTATCTAAGTCATTAAAGAACAATCCTATAAGCAATGAAGCTCTAAGGCTCAATAAAGCTAACATCGACGGTGACATGAAGAATCAGGTTATACCTAAAGAGGTGTCGAAAGATTTAGGTAATGTTAAGCTTACCACGGAGCAACAAAACCAATATCAAAAGCTTATGGGTGACAAGGTACAAGCTAAGATAAATAATATGCTTGCTAATCAGAAATATAAAGATATGGATGATAACAACAAAGCCATAGCCTTTAGCCATGCATTAGATCTGGCAAGGGAAGAAGCTAAGACAGAAATGTTAAAAAGCCTTGGAGTAAATCCAACCGAGGATAAGAAAAAACAATTACTGGAATCAACGAATAAATCCAAGGTCTACGGACAATTGGGATTATTCAAAAAATATTAAAAAGGAGTCTACGGACTCCTTAATTATTTCAGGGGTGTGAAATGGATAACGATGTGCTAAAAATAATCCAAGGCTATACAGAATCAATAAAAGAAATCAATTCAACGA
>Ga0153916_10000110_pt1 | contig 45486 bp, 36 predicted proteins | sample Opewatmetagenome_FD_109642 | JGI IMG/M metagenome (GOLD analysis project Ga0153916, IMG submission 109642) | Freshwater wetland microbial communities from Ohio, USA - Open water 3 Core 3 Depth 4 metaG | ecosystem: Environmental > Aquatic > Freshwater > Wetlands | place: USA: Ohio, Lake Erie...
GAATGGCAAAATTGATCCTGTGGTTATTCGCCTGGGGCCAATAAGGCCTCTCCAGATGTGGACCGTTGGAGCAAACCCCTGTCAGCATCACGACATCTTCCGCATCCGGAGGATTGGTCTGCAATTCGCAATCGAATTCGACATATCCGTTTTGACCGATCACATCATAATGCCACGGCGAATGACCACTGACCGCGGGCGATAGCACCACATTCCCGTTGCCGTAGAAATCCAGCCAGCTGTAGTTTGAAGGCGATAGCACGGCAAAGATACCTATCAGCGCTTGGCTAACCTTCCGTTGATTGACGTACCCGGTCGGGGTCTCTTGATTGTCTGCGAAGCCATCCATCCTCTGCCAAAAAAGGCTGTCCCCTCTGAAGTCTGCAGGGACGAAGTTCGTGAAACCGACATATGTCATTGCGTGCCAATGTTCAGCCAGTAGATAGGAATGGCATCCGAAGAAATAGACCAACGTCTGCGTCAGGTTGGTACAGAGTGAGTCCAAACCAACCCATGTGAGTACGATAACGTAGGCGCTATCTCCCGGATTTTCCATGTTAACGATATCGATCTTACCACCGCCGTACCCGTGGGAAAGGTACCATAGGTATGCGTCTAGTGCGCAATCCCGTCCCTCCGGTGTGTGCGCATAATATTCCACACCCATTCCAGATCCCAGCGAATCCGCGTGAGTGGACATATAGAACACACCCAATGACGTATCGGACATTGAGGACGCGAACTGCGTCAGACCCACGGAAGCCAAAGGATTAGGGGCATATTGTTGACGGTAACGGGCGATCCAAGAATATCCCTGATGCGTCAAGGCAGTATCGCAATCATTTGCATGCGGGCCAATTGAATAATAGCAGGGCTCGAATAAGATGTAGCCCGTGTGGCCTGGTGTGCGGCATACTTGACCGCATAAGGAAGCGCATCCAAATAGGGCAAAGGCGAGTGACAATGCAAACAGAACGCGCATCCCGTCAATGTCACGAAAGACACTTGTCATATTCACCTCCACTACAAGAAAGTTCTAATCCCAGGAGTCCAGGTGTTCCAGTATCTCAGTAATTAACTTCTTGTTGATAAACATTGGGTCTAACTTTAAGCGAGCCTCCTCGAGCGAAATGGTACTATGCCTCACGTCGTGCATTATCTTCCGAAATTCTGCGGCATTCTCATTCCAGAGCGCGTACTCGCCTCCCTCATAGCTGTATAGGAATATGCAGTTCCTTCGCAAGTCCAACCTGGTGCCCTCAACCAAGCTAACGAGCTTCTCGTTGGCGAGTGAGTCTCTGTTGACGCGTGGCATTGGCGGAAGCAACATGAGACCGATGCTGGTGCCAAGATAGTGACCGGACCTGTAATACAGCTTTAGGTTATAAGGTTCCACGACCTGGAGCGAATCGAGCAGGTCGTGCTCGCGGTACTCCCTCAGCATGATCTGTTTTGCCTGTTCGAATCCATGGCGCTTATAAAGCGAGTAAAAACGGTGTACCGTCTCGTCGAACAGGTCACTCTCCCCTCTCAACCATTCCGGAGTCACAGCCGAAATAGTGTCGGCGCGAGGTTGACTTTTCCGCGGACTGAGAAGTACGTCATTGATGAAGACCGAGTCATTCCTCAAGGTCACGTAATAGGGTGGTGGGATTCTCACCCCATAGGCGACTACGAGCCCGGTGTATATAGGCTCGACTCGCTGTTCGCTCTCCCCTTTCCCCTGCGCTTCCAGGTACATGGGCGCCTTGTTTTCCTGCCCGTACAGCGCACTGCCTTGCAGGCATGCGCCCAGCACCGAAAGAGCCATGAACAGTTTAATTGACGAGAGCATATTATCCTCCTTTTTCCCTACGCTACGGTCAGACATTTCCAATATACTGGTTGAATCAAGAGAAGTCAAGAGATATTTGCAGTTCGCAATCGAATTCGACAAATCCGTTTTGACCGATCAGACTATAATGCCACGGCAAGTGATCGACCACTGCGGGCGACAGGACCACGTTGCCGTAGCCAGAGAATTCAAGGTGCGCGAACCAGTATGGGGCTTGAATGCCTTTGACCGCCTCGCTGACTTTCCGCCGATTCACATAGGCGGTGGGGGTCTCATAGTTATCTACGGCACCGTCCATTCTTTGCCAAAAAACGCTATCTCCCGTAAAGTCTGAAGGAATCGTGTCGGAAAAACCCACATAAGTGAGCGCATTCCAAAGGGTATCAAGGCGAATTGAATTGCAACCGAAGGCATACAGAAGGGTCTCATGAAGATTCGTGCATAGTCGTTCAAGCCCGGCAGCTCTTACTGCAATGCACCACCCGCTCACACTACGACCCACGCAAATGTCTGTTGAGTCATAGCCTCCATATGTGGTATAATAGTGCCATGCATCCAATGCGTGCTGCATTCCAGCTTGGGTGGTATCGTAATACTCAACGCCGATACCTTGGCTATCCGAATTGACAGAGAGGATATGAAGAAGACTGCGAGCCCGGTGTCTGCCATGGCAAGGGCAAACGAATCCAATCTGACGGATGGATAAAAACCGGGTTCCCATTGTTGCCAATAGTGATTAATTCTTGTGTATCCTTGACGCGATAGGGCAGAATCACAGTACTGAGAATGGTCATACATTGGGGCGTATGCACAGGGTTCAAATAGAATATACCCCGTGTGACCAGGAGTGCGGCAGGTTTGAGCCAAAACGGAAAAATCACTAAGCAGCGAAAAAATGAGGGAAAGGGCAAGGCAGAGCTGCTTACCCCCTAAAGCGCCGATACGCGATCTCATAACAACCTTCCTTTCAGAATAGACCTAATCCCACGACTCCCAGTGAGCAATAATATCAGGAATGTAGATCTTAGGTACCATCTTTCTCAAACGAATTTCTGCCTCATGCAGCGTAATGACGCCTTTTCTGGCATCGTGCATGATATTTTGAAATTCTACCGCGTCTTCTTTCCAAAGGCGGGTATCGGGTCCTGTATAATAACTATAGATTATCGTCGCGTTCCTCTGGAGATCCTCGCGCAATCCTGCGATCCGCTTGAGGTAAAAAGCACGCTTGAGTGAATCCTGTTCCGATGAATGGCTCAGGGAAGAACACAGGTAGTCCAGAAATATCATCTCCTGGCGGTTATCATTCCATCTCAGGGTTATGCCGGAGCCTAGCGGACCAACATGCAAAGATGATAGCAGAGTGTCTGAGCCGTACTGCTGAATGACCGAATCTCTCGCGGCCTCAGTCCCGTACTTGAGGCAGTTACAATAGGTGTGCTCAATATTAAGTACAAGGATGTATTCGCGATGCATGCGAGCGCTGTCCAGGAAGGTACTGAATGGGGTTTCCGGTGGTCTTTTCCGAGGACCCCAAGGCACATCATTAATCCAACAGGTGTCGTTCCTCAGGGTCAGATGGTATGGGGGCGGGATTCTGACCCCGTACGCGATCACGAGCCCGGTATAGATAGGTCCCTGTTGCTCTGCTTCACCCTCCCCCTTCTGTTCCAGGTACATGGGCGCCTTGGTTTCCTGCCCGTACAGAGCAACGCCTTGCAAGCATGCCCCCAGCATGAGTAGGGACACGAACATTCGCATTGAGACTGTCATCTTATTCTCCTTTCCTCACGGTTCGGTAGGACACCCAAATATACTGTGAAGATCATGAGAAGTCAAGAGAAAAACTGCATGATTGTTCCTGCCAACATAATAGAAAAGCCATCCCAGCTAATCGGGATGGCTTCTTTACATGATTGGGTAGGGTGGCACGGGCGTCCCGCCCGTGCACATGGGTAGGATGCCCATGGCATAAATAGTCTATCGTCCGCCCCCGAATTCTCATCCTTTAACTATTCCCGCTTCTGTGGGGCGCCCGCCAGCTCCACCGGCACGATTTTCGGCGTCACAAAAATCATGATCTCCGTGTTGTCGATATTCTTGCTCTGATACTGAAACAGGTTTCCCAGCAGCGGAATGGCGTGCAGCAGCGGAACCTGTCGTTTCAAGGTGGACTCCTTGGAGCGAATCACCCCTCCAATTACAGCCGTCTCCCCATTATTCACCATCAGCTTCGTGTTGACAGAACTGGTCAAAATGATGATCCCACCGCTAACTGTAGCTTCCGTGGACAAGTCCGAGACTTCAGGCACTAGTTCCATCATGATCTGCTTGTTGGGATTGATGTGAGGAGTCACCGTCAATTTGACCGCCACGTCGTAGAAGGTCGTTACCAGATTGCCGGCTTGGTCTAAGGTAGTGATTGGGATTCTCTTGCCGGATAAGATTACCGCCTGCGCATTATCGGCGATCAACACGCTGGGCTCCGAAAGAATATTGGCGCGTTCATCCTCTTCCAACGCGTCCAAAACAGCATTCAAATTCACGCCTTCCTGGAGGCGACCGAAGGAGAAGCGCCCGGTATGTTCCGCCGGCGTCAATGTTACATCACCCTGAATCTGCGTCGTCGCCAAAGGATTTTCCAGGTTTCCTGCAGTCCAGTTGATGCCGATTTCCCGACGAACTCGTTTATCCACCTCGACGATTTTCGCGTAGATCATCACCTGGTCGGTCTGAGTGTCCAGGGTGTCCACCAAGAATTGCACGGAGTTCAAGACGCGCGGAATATCCGTCACTACCAGCGAATTGGTCCGAGCATCACTTTGGCACATTCCCCGTGGGGTAAGCATCTTGTCCACGATCGTCTTGACTTCATTGGATCGTGCGAAGTTCACCTGATACACCCGAGTCTCAAGTTCGATCATCTTCTCGGCATTCTGTACGTCATTCAGGGTGGCGATCCGTATGATACCTTGTTCCTCGACCGCCACAAAATCGTTGATCTTCAAGACGTGATCCAGAGCCTGTCTCCATGGGACATTGTGAAGAAGTACGGTCACGGTCCCTTTCACGTCCGAACCCGCGATGATGTTCATGCCGGAGAATTCGGAAAAGGAACGTAATACGCTTCGGATTTCTGCTCCCTCGATGTTCATGGAGATCAGCCCGTCACCATATCCTCCACGCTGCGCCGCCGCAGGTAAGGATGACATGTGCAACAGTGCGCACAACAGCAACAGGCTTAGTAAGTACTTGCTTTTCATGGCATCAACCTCCACTACCGTTTGAGACATGCTCTGTGACCTTGAGTTCCAGCCGTCGAGAGTCGCCGAACTCGAAGATGGTGACGACTACAGAGTTGTCGCTGATTTCAACGATGCGTCCATTATATACCGGATCGCCCTTTTTCATGTAATAGCTCTTGCCCTTCTTGTCCTTGAACAGCGCCACCATATGGTCGCCCATCCAGATGATCCCCGTCAAAGTGGCTTCTTCAACGTTCAACAGGTCAGTCTCGACCGTACCGGTGCCTTCGCTGACCAAAGGCTTGAACGGATCCCGCTTTCCCCGGTTGGAGTATCTGAAGATCTCCTGTTCGCGGAACTCGTATCGCCTGGTATCGGTATCGGTAAGCGTAGGGGATTCCTGCGGTTCCGGAGCGGGCTGAGCCGGCACTGAGCTGGGCTTACCGACTAGAAAGCAAATGACGAAACAAAAAGCACCTGTCGTCAGGGTTGCATGCCAGGTCCTGAGGTGATATCGGTGCCGGGGGTAGTGGTGATGTGTTCTCATGATACCTGTGACCTTATACCTTAGGCGGTTTCATTCGCGCCGCAAATTCCTTGAATACATAGATGACCACGACCAGATCGGTCTGGACTGTGTCCTCGGTGATTTCGCCTTTTCGGGGACGAATTCCCACACAGTTCAAATCCATCACGTTCACGATCCGATTCATGGTCGCGATTTTGCTGAGGAATTGTCCCAACTCGTGGAACGTGGAGCTCGTCTTGATCTGGATCGGGTACTCGAAATAGTAGTCATGCTCGATCGCATCCATGGGACGAAATAACAAGAAGGTCAAACCGCTGCTTTGCCCTGCCAATGTGATGTTCTTCAGCAGAATTTCTATTTCCTTCTGCGTTGGAAGTAAGTTCTGCGCGGTTTCCCATACCTGTAACAGATACTGGAAATCCTCTTGCACCTTCTGGAAGTTCTGGGCTACCCGTTTCCCCCGTTCCAGTACGGTCTGTTTCTCTTCGATCTGCGTTCTGAGTTCTGCGATGGATTTGGAGCGACCGACGTAGATATAATTGAAGTATGCGTACGCCACGGCGACTGACAACGCCAGCACGACTACCATCTTCTGGATCTTTGGATCGCGGAAATTCACGGTCATAATCTTACCTCGCAACAGTCGCATGGGCATCTTGCCCATAGCTGGTCAATGTGTGCCGTCGGGTGTCCTCACCCGCCAGCCATCCTCATCTTGTGCGCTGTCAGGTGTCCCCACCTGACAGCCATCCTATCTCCCGGCATGTTCGTGGTGTGTCAGCATCACTCGAACTGCCCCAGATGCACGTCGGGCAGAGTGTATTCTTTACCGCTTGCCACCGTGACCCCCCCGGTCCAGGAGAACAGGCGTCCATGGTACCAATAGCTGACCGCACAATCTGCAATATAATTGTGCGTCACCACTCCACTGGCAGCAACGGTATGTCCCAGATAGAAGGACACGGAAAACCTGCCGTCGGAACCAGTCCACGCGAACTGATCCGGTCCATTGTACGGCGATTCAGACGCTCGGTCCGATTCGACCACAATCGCCACGCCCTCTACCCCGGTAGTCATCGTGGAATCGGTGAAAACCCGACCGGTTATGGTAGCGAAATCCGGCGAATCTTGATCCGGATCGCACCCCCACATCCAACAGCTCGCAAGCATGACAGCGAACCACAGAAACATGATTGAACAGGTCCGATACGTCGAACCCCTTTCTGTACGGCAAACCATTCTATGCTCCTTCGTTTGATAGTCCTATGGGTGTCCCTGCTTGCAGCAGGCTAGCCCGCCTGAGGCGGGCAAGTTGCCCCTGGACACGGGCTGGAAGCCCGTGTGACGATGGGCGGTAGCCTCTCAACGCATCATTTCTTCTTCTTGGCGTTTTGCGCCTCCGCCACCGGTTTTCCAGCGATGAATGCGCCTTTTATCTTCGCCTGAATGCTGAAGGTGGTAATATCCGTCTTCCCGATTTCTTCCTGTTGTGATACCGTCAGATCGACCGTTTCGAACAGATCCGACGTCATCAAGGAGGACATGAATTCCGAAACCTTAAGATTGTTGGTAGTAATACCCTCTATCACCACCGTCCCGGGACTGGATGGCAGTTCCTTGATGGCATCCAACCACGTCAGACTGGGGAGTAATCGATTGATCTCGTCCAGGAATCGGACCCTAAGGAAGCGGTCGCGATCCAGATCCTCGATGATCTTGACGCGAGCCATGATGTCGTTTCTCTTCTGCGTGTATTCTTCGACCAGCGCAATCTTTTCCTTATACATCTCCGATTCTTTGTCCAGCGCCACAGCTTCTTTCTTGAGTCCATGGATCGTAATGCCTTGCTGAAGAGTCGTGATGATGGCGATGAATAGGATGGTTCCTCCCGCTAACACGCCGGCAAATATGTGTTTGTGATCCAGAATCCGGAACGGTTTGGCGGCTTTGTCCCCGGTGGGTAACAGGTTGAATTTGACCCGCCCATCCGCTTTCCCCAGTCCCTCTAATGCCAATCCCACCGCCAACGTGAAGGCGGGCGACAAATTCCCATCCACGTCCGGAGGTAGCGATCCATCCGCTGACAATGCCCTGAGCGGATCCGCCACTTCTACCTGCAACGCCATACGTTCCATCAGACATTCGCGAATCCCGGGGAACAGAGCCCCTCCGCCGCTCAAGATCACTTTGCTCACCGGAACCTGAGTCTCCTTGGACCAGTACGCGGAAAACGCCCGCTCCAGACTCTCGACTAATTTTTCCGTGGTGGTGCGGATGACATCATCCAACACTTCCTTGGTTGAAGCCTCTGGAGCACGTTTCGTCAGAAGTTCCAATCCTTCCTTGATGGAAATGCCAAGTCGGCGAACCAGTTGTTCCAGGTACAGCTTGCCTCCAATCGCGATTTCGCGATTGGCTTCGAACACCCCATCGGTCACAATGGTGGCATTAGTGCTATTGAAACCCACGTGGAGAATGGCGATCGTGCCTTGTTCCGGAATGTAATTGCCATAGTGAAGAGCGTTCTGAACCGCAAACGTGTCCAAATCGATTCCCGTAGGGCTAAGCCCCGCCATTTCAGCCAAGTCCGTTCCGGAAAAAACCAAGTCGTTCTTGGCAGCCACCAACAGGACATCCGTGTGGTCTTTTTCCATATCGCTCTGCAACGTCTGGTAATCCAACGACACTTCCGAGATGTCATACGGAATGTGCTGCTTTGCTTCCCACTCGATGGCGTCGGAAAGCTCCGCCTCGTTCATCTTGTCGGTGACGATTTTCTTGATGATCACCCCTCGACCGGCGACTGAGATGTTCACTTCTCGATTCTTCAGGCGACCGTTCTTGACCAGATTGCGGATCTGCTCGACCACGACCTCCCGATCCATAACTTGTTTGTCCACAATGGCTTCGTGGGGCAATTCCACCACGCTGCATCTGTCAATCCGGATCCCGCTGGTCTGCTCACTGAGTTCGACCATCTTTAGGTAGTGAGATCCGATGTCCAGACCTACGCTGACATTATTTTTTCCGATTTTCATCGTCCCTTCGCTCCCTGGTAAGGGCTTAAGACCGGGCAGCGAGCAGGAAATCGAGCTGTCGATTTCTTGCGTTACGCCGGCATGCTTGTTCCAGTCCCACCATTGATCAAGAATCCAATGTCGCCCCTATTCTGTTTTCGGCAAATTTGCGACTCTCTTGATGTTTTTTGCACATGATTCGCTCTTGCGATCGTGCCCAATTGTCATATCCCGAATCCATCTTTCCGTTATTGCGTACGAAGTCCGGCACAAGCACCGGAATCCACCCTGGGAAAAGTCAGAGTAAACGTAGTTCCCTTTCCCGGAACGGTCGTGACCCCGATCTTTCCTCCCATGGATTCGGTCAACCGCCTGGCGAGCGTCAAACCGAGTCCGGTCGCACCAGTTGCCACGTCATAGTCCTCAGGCATGTCGCCCGTCTCCAGGTGCTCCTTATCTCTGTCCGCGGAAAAAACCTCGCCCACGTCCCACCCTTCGTCGGAGACCGCCACCGCAATCTCCCGATCGGTTTGACTGGCTGCCACTGTGATCTTCCCCGCAGGCGGAGTCAATAGTAGCGCGCTGTCCAATACGGTGTCCAGTACCGAAGAAAGGGCATGGCGACATGCCAGGATGTCAGGAAGTGCGTCCGGAACCTTCTGTTCCACGGTAATCCCGCGTCGGATGGCGTACTCCTTGATGTGCTGCGCGGTAGCACGGATCACATCGACCACTGACACACTCTCCACCGGCAGGTATTCACCCGTCGAGTTCTCCGCCTGGAATACCTGATCCAGCCACCGCGATAACCGGTCGGCTTCCTCTTTGATATAACCAACAAATCGCTGCTGCTTGTCGAGGCTAAGATCCGGATAGCGATCCAGGGCGAACGCATAGCCACGGATTAAGCCCAAGGATGATCTCAAGGCGTGTTCCAACCGGTCTCGTTCCTCGAGAGTGTCTGTCGGTCTTTCAGCGTGGTACAGGCTTCTAGCCTTTGCACTAAGCGTGGGCAAGATGCCCATGCTACGCGCTTGGTCGGCAGCAGCTTCGGTGACGGGGCGCGTCACTCCGATGATGCCCCACAGACGATCGCCGCTTCGAATCGGAGACTCACTGACATCGAAATATTCGGTGGAACCATCCTTCGCAAGAAATCGACGGATGGTCCTTCCGCCCATACCAGCCTCCAGCATGTCCTGATGACACGTTCTGACTGTAACGTGGTCTTCCGGCAACATCCGTGGCGAGAACAGGTTATCGTGCCAATCCCCATGCATGGACTCCCACGAGTTTCTGAATGTGGAATTACTTCTCAATATCGCCCCATCCAGATTGATAACATACACCCCGTCGCGGACCAAGTCCATTAATCGATCGTTCCAATTCCGGTTCAGCCATTCGCGCAGCCGGATGTCAAGACTTGAGCACTGAAGACGGCTGTCGCTCATTTTCTTGTCCTCCCTATGAGTTCCCTACAGTCGCACGAACTTCCAGCCCGTGCATTAGGCATGGGCAAGATGCCCATGCCACATAATCTCTTGTGCGGTGCCACTATCTCCCGTGCCGAAGCCCTGCCAATCTCGAATTACCCTGCAGAATTCTGTTGACGACCTCCAGCAGTTCGTCGGGTCGAAATGGCTTGGAGATATACTCGGTGGCTCCCATCCCTAACCCTATCAAGCGATGGTGCGGCTGACCTTTTGCCGTTACAAACACGAATGGCGTTGCCTCACCCGTGACCGAGTGCAGCTGGTGTGCCACTTCGAATCCATCCATCTCAGCCATCACGATGTCCACCAACACCAGGTCTGGACGATCAATGGCAGCAGCCAGTGCTTCTTCCCCGCTGAGGGCGGTGGACACCCGGTAACCATTCCGTCGCAGAGTTAGCGCCAGCAACTCCACGTAACGACAGTCGTCATCCACAATCAGAATGTGTGGAATATACGACGCGCACCTGTCAGCCGCCGGACACTCCGTGGATTCCTGTGCAACAGGTTGCGCCCACCCCGCGTCTATGTCATTCGCCTTTTCGAGATGATTCCTGGTCATCAGCAATTCTTCTGTTTGATGGTTATCCCTCCCAGGGGCTCAGCACATGTTTCTGAGGTGCAGGGCGCCCCTACCCTGCACAATCAGATGTTCCCCGCCGAGCTTACGATTCCTTGGCATGCCAACTCAAAATCGTTAGGATTCGACGCACACTGTATCGCATCCGCGTAGGAGATGATCCCTTCCTTATAGAAAGACAGGATGGATTGATCGAAGGTCTGCATGCCGTGAGTCTGTTTGTCGTCTCCGATCAATTCGGTGATGGTCGCCATTTTGTCCACGTCCAGAATGCACTCCTTGACCGCGGCAGTATTGATCAAGACCTCGACCACCGGCACCCGTCCCGTACGGTCAGAACGTGGGACCAAACGCTGGGAAATAACCGCCTGCAACGTGGATGCGACCATCTCCCTCACTTGCACTTGCTCATCCAGATTAAAAAAGGAGATGATCCGGTTGATTGATTCCACAGCGTTCAAGGTATGCAAAGTCGTCAGGACTAAGTGTCCGGTTTCCGCTGCCTGCATTGCGATCTTCATGGTCTCGGGATTCCGAATCTCGCCGACCATGATCACGTCAGGGTCCTCACGCAGCGAATGCACCAAAGCGTTCAGGAAATTGTTGGTGTCGATATGGATCTCACGCTGAGCGATGATGCTCTTCCGGTTCCGAAAGATGTATTCGACAGGATCTTCGATGGTGATGATGTTCATCGATCGAGTGTGGTTTATATACTCGATAATGCTCGCCAGAGTGGTCGATTTCCCTGATCCGGTGGCGCCGGTCACCAGCACGATGCCGCGGTTCAATGACGCAATGTTTTTCAATACCGGCGGCAGATTCAATTCCTCAAATGAAGGGATTTCGGTCTTGATGGCTCGGACCGCGATCGCTGGCGTCCCACGCTGGAAATAGAGATTCACCCTCGCACGTCCAGAACCAGGCACGCTGGTCGCCAAATCGAACTCCTTCTCCCGTGAAAACTCTTCCCACTGCTTCTCGGTCAATAAGGTCCGCATGGCGGTAACCAACTCTTCCATCTGAATAGCATCCTTAGAAACCTGGAACAACTTCCCGTTGACTCGGATGACCGGAGGGGCTCCCACCCGGACATGTAAGTCGGACCCTTTCTTCTTGAACATGATCTCGAATAATTCTTGCAATTCCATATCACGCCTGTGGTTGAATGGGGATTCGTCTCGTACTCGCCGTAACGCAACTTGTCAAATCGCTTCCCCTGACAGTGGTCTTGCCCGTCTGGGTTATGGTTGGGACAAGGGCGGGACGCCTGTACCACCCGCTGTTGTACCATGGGCATCCCGCCCATGGCTAATCAAGGGCTGGAAGCCCCTGCAACTCGTTTCGGACGAAAATCAGGACTTCTGCATCCTCTTTCTGAGATCCATCAGCTTCTTCTCAACCCCCTTGTGGGACGGATTCCATCGGTGGACAACCTGATATTCTTCTTTTGCCTCGTTCAAGTTGCCCCCCCTCTCATAGATCTGACCCAGGACATAATGAAGGTCGTATTCGTCGCTTTCGTCTTTCAATTCGTCGGCGGCGGACAACGCCCACTTCAACTGGCTTATTGCCAGTGCGACGTCGCCCTTCTCCTTGAAGCATTCCGCCAACACGATGCAGGATTTCGCTCGCCAATTGAGGTCGGTAGCTGCTGTCTTGAATTCGGCGATGGCAGCGTCCCACAGTTTCATTTCTTTGTATATCTTCCCCATGTCATAGTGTTCTTTGCCGTCGAAACTGGCACCCACTAAGCGTTCGTCACGGTTCATCGCCGCGACTTCCGATAGCTCCAAAGATTGGAGACTCTTCTTTGCCGTGGCGTCGGCGTCCTTCTCAGCTGCCGGCGCCGTGTCAGCTTCCTCCTTCTGGTCCTCGCCATCTTTCGATGTCAGGGAAACGGTATCTCCCGCCAGGTCAGTCAGATCATCCGAACGCACCGCCGCGTGAGGTTCAACAGTCGGAGTTTCGGGCGCCGGCTCTGTCGTGCCATATGCCACTGGATGGATTGGCGGATGCTCTTCTTCCGAAGTCTTGCTGGACGAGAATCCCGTCAACATCGTTTCCACCGCCAAGTTCTCTGACTGATCCTCACGCGTCGTCAACTCCTCCTTTGCGTCAGGTGCTGTTTCTTCAGCCACCTCGAAAGGTAGTGTCCAAAATACATCGCTTTCTTCGCCTGTACGCACGATCGCTGGCTTCTCCTTCGGCGATTTCGGCTCCTCAACCTCCACCGAAACTGTCGGTGCCGTCAATTCCGGTTTCTCCTGCGCCTGTGGAACCGAGGAGACCGGCTTCTCCGAATGACTCCCTTCCGGAGTCTCGGGGACATGCTCCGGTGACAATTCCGACGTGCCTGACGATTCCATGTCGCGCAGTGGTTCGTCTTGGGCGGCTTCGTGAGTCGGACCTACGGCGTCCATAATCAACTTGTCAGTCGTAATAGTCTCATCCGGTAAGTAAGCCTCCGGGGAGGTCCTGTCGTCGCCAACAAGGTGGGGCGTTGCAGGCATTTCCCGCATTCTGTGCGGTATTACTTCTTCCTGTTCTGCCCGCGGTGCTACCTTACGTGCAGTTAAGGCATCGTCTGAAGGCAGTATCTCATTCAAAATGTTGGTGAACTCGATGCCTTTCTCGACTTCAGATGTGGCTCCGGACTCGACCTCGGAAGCCGCTTTCTCCCGAATGATGTTCCCCATCCGAGCAATCATTTGATCAGCGTAACGCTCGGCTCCTTCCGATTCCCCATCTCTTAATTCCTGTCCAGGATGTCCGTGTTTCTCTGCAACGAGACCGGAATCAAGGACATCTGCCGCTGACGATTCCCGGCGAGATGGCTCCAGACCATCACCTTCCAAAGTCTCGATGGTGTCCATTTCGTCGGATTCGGAAAGCGTGATCCCAGCCTTGAACTTGGATGCGTCAAGTTTTTGTTGGGCGGCACGGTCGGGACTGAAGGCGGAAGCCAATTCTGGATCGTTGATCCCAGATTTCTGGTACAATGCAGCAATCTGATCGCAGAGCCTCGGATTTCGCACCGTCATCCCTGCCATTTTCTGGAACACTGATCGAACAAGCTTCTCGTCGATCTTCTTACCCACCAATCGCAGATAAGTGTTCAGATGCGCCAACGCATCCGCCAGAAACTCCTGATCGGTGTAGATTTGAGCCAATTTCAACTGTACCGTACCGTTCACAGGGTCCAGTCGCGCGATCTTCTTGGCAATGGCGATGGCATTGTCGTACAGCCCTTCCGATTCAAAGGACGACAGTGCCTTCCGATAGTACTCGAAAGCCTCCTCCTCATCCTTTTTCTGGAAGTACGCATCGCCAAGCAGATTGACTATCCCTAAATTGCGCTCGTCCTGGCTCAGGCATTTCTGGTATTCCTCAATCGCCTTGCCCCATTTCTTCTTCAAGAAGAAACGCCGAGCCTGTCGTTCGGGTGTCGATTTCTTGAGTCCTATCATGTTACCGATTCACCATTGATTATTGATGATTTGTGCCCTATCGAACTCTTAGGGCTCAGCACGTTGACCCCTCTGGGTAGGGGTCCAGCCCGCCAGTCGGCCGACTGAACCCCTACCGATCGCACAAAAATCAGCTAATCTGCCTCCACGATCCTGCCTGGATCACATGAATAATCGGCGCACTCGGAGGCAGATTCCCCGGATCCAACAGATCCGGATTAAATCCATAGTCTCGAATCGGCGGGCTGAAATAACTGCCATTCCGCCACATGCCGGTCGCCTGTTCGCTCCTCCATAGGGCGATCATGGACCCTTGGAAGTGAAGGTATGTGCTGGACCACCTCTCCAGGAAACGGATGACATTGTCCATGCCGCCGTTGAATTCACCGCCTATCCCCCCGTACCATACTGACTCCTGGTTTCCGGTCATGAGACATGCGTTTACCCAGGTTTCCACGGCTTGCTGGTTCACGAATCCGTGGAGGGTGCGCTCATCATCGAAAGCGGAGCTCAGTACGGTGACGGCATCACTGATAATCGAGGCTGGTCGCACCGGCGTGGTGTTGTAGTCTCCATATACATACACCGGATTGTCCGTCACGATGGACAACCCGTTGGCAGGAAGAGTCTGGGCGTTGATCAAACGAACCGCATCGCCAGCCAACGATCCGGACATGTAAATAATCCCGTTACTTGGGACCGTCCCATTAGCGATCATGGCGCCGATGTCAAGTTGAGTCACATACATCGTTCGCCGTTCCCGATGATCGTAGAAGGAATCAAACGTGAGGGTACCCGGTCCCATGTTTATGGTCACTCCGTTCGAATCATACGCAATCCCATTCAGGATTCGGACCGTCGCTTGATAGTAATATTTTGCTTGTCGCAATTCCGGCGTGTCGGATGGCAGTCCTCGCTTGATTACTTCGATCTGTGGCGTGGATTGGGAGGCAACATCGAACCACATAGGTTGAATTCCGTGTGAGCTGTCCATCACCATGCCGCCCCAACGTTCGATCGCTTCGCCTTCCCAGGTAGGTTGTGTAGCGTCCAGCCAATACTCGCCTTGAAACATATCCTGGTAGCTTCCCCAAAAGTCCATGATATTGATCGATCCCGGGGGCGAGATCACGCCGCCGCCTTTGGCATGATGATAGATATGCCCTGCCGCAGTTACGGAGCTGTTAAACGTCATTCCCCGCATGGTTCCCAGGTAAATGTTCCCGTTGCTGTGGATGCGCCCATCGAACGTTATGGGCTGATTGTAGTACATTTCCAAGTCTTCGTTCCAGAACAAGAAAAAGTCGAATATGCAGATGGATAGGAGCTCCACCCCTTGCTGAATAGTTACAGTCTCCTCTGAACGTGACGCTGAACTGGTCACCCCATAGGTTTCCACCGTTGCATCCAAGTCTTTGAATGGACCCTGTCCCACCTGTTGTGTGGAACTATCCACCTTTTGGATGGCGAATCCGTGCCGAGTGAATCCTGCCGGAGCTTGAGGCGGCGCGATAGCGCTGAGTTGCTCCGGTGTGGGCGTCAAGTTGGTTCGAAGGATAGTCCTCAGAGTATCCATTCCGTAATGGTTGAACCCCTCCGCCACGTAGAATGCCTGTGCCTGCTGATAAGCGTGTCCGCTCATCCGCGTCTCCGCGGTGGAAGTGATGGCTGCGGTTACGGCGAGGAAAATCACCACCGTCAACACCATCACCGCCATGACCATAATCATCCCGCTTTCATTCCCACCCTGTCGCGGCATCCTTCCCGTGATAACCGCAAGCCGTTTCGTGTCCCCATTCGAATTCCGAATCCGACCTCGTTTCGGACTTCGTGCTTCGAATTTCCGATTTGATTTCGCTTTGGTCTTCATGGTTCGTCTCGCTTTCATCTTACATCTTCGTGTCACATATTATCACATCCATCTCGCTCTTATTGCAAATTCCTGCACTGTATAACGCTTGCCAAATGCTGACGCAGAAATCCATCGTCGTAGGTGGTACTGTCCGGATACAACCCTGTGTGCACCTTTTGAAGGTCCTCTCTTTCTGACCGGATCACTAAATCGGCGCCGATCAGTCTGATCGCTGTTCGTTGTGACCGGGTCAATGTCAGACCCTGATACGGGTTGGGGGGCGGATTTGGGATTGGCGAATCACTCCCGTCGAAGTAGGTGAACATCACGAAATCCACATTGTTCGCCACCACCCGGCCCAGAACTTCGGGCGCCCAGTTCCGGGCTGCCCGGCTCCAACCCCATATATACCGCTTCAGCTGGCTCCCTTCCAGGCAGTATCGGACGGTTTCGGTGGCGTTGTCATTGTCCACGTCGCCTTGAAATGTGAAGCAATTCCAGGAAGCTTCTTCGAAAATTTCGTCCAGGGAGTCCGAGAACGACTGCCCTGTGACGTCGTGAGAGATATCATCCGGATCGCCGTTCGCATCCGGAACTGCGATGAGTCCTGCTTGCCGGAAGTCTCGTGCCATGCGTACCATGGCTAACCGCCCATCGCGATAAGTCTGAGCGGATTGTCCCCCCCACATGGCGGCTCTGCCGCTATAGAGGTACACTTGGACAACAGCTGAGATGATTACCCCGGCGAGAGTCAGCGCCACCAGCAATTCCACAATGGAAAAGCCTTTTTGATCTCTGATTGCTTTTCCCATGATTGGTCTCCTTGTAGCGATTCGATCCACCACCCGGCGAATGGAACCGCACCCGGTCAATACCGTAGGGACTTGATCCGTCGATTCCCTACATGTCTCGACCCGCATCATAGGTTAGTAAAGACCGTGCGGAATTCCGTATGATGCTTGTCGTTGTCGAAAAACACTAAAACTCGGACATCCTTCAACGAATTCGCCTCGGTGACAATCACCTGACGTCGATGATCCGGATACTTTGTAATGTCGCCGTACTGCTCCGTGAATGGCAGCACCTGCCCATATCCCACGTCTTGAAAACGTTCCATCGTCTGTTCCGCCAGGTGGCTGGCAATATCGATCTTCTGAGCGTACCGATTCGCCTTCGCTGCCCCCAGGAAAACTCCCATGATTGTCAAAAGCCCTAGAGTCAGGATCACCACGGTCACCATGACCTCGATCAGAGTAAAGCCTGCGGATCTTCGTACTATCCCCCTGCCCGCCAACTGTGTCGAGGGGAGGATTCGAGGAGTCACCGACTGGGCGCGCTGTCTTCTTTTGGCATTCATCGTGGCATTCCTTTTGGATAATTCGAAATCCAAACCGATTTTCGGAAACGTCGTTGCGGGGGATTCAACACGCTGATCCCCTGCAACTTATTTCTTCGCTGACTTGGATCCCTGACTAATTCCCACTGTAAACAGAAAATCGTCCGATGACAATCCGGAAAATTTTAAGTACGCAGAATATCCTCCAGGCAGATGCAAGGAGAATCCTGCCAGCGGACGGTAGCTTTGCCCAGGATCGGAGAATGCGCCGGAACCAGTGGGTCCCGGTTGCAACCGCCCCAGAAAATAGTCATCCACCGCGTGAGTCCCGGTGAGAAAAGTCTTCTCCAAACCCAGGAAGGGCGTGATGGATTCCAGGGGGTACGAAGCCGTCCATTCCAGCTGGACTTCGTACCAGTTGTACCGATTGACCACCCGCCGCAGTGGGTTGGACACCTCAGCCCTATTCGAGAATCCCATCACAGTCGTGGTCAGACTGCTTCCGATGTTGTACGGGCTGTAAAGATAACCAAACTGCATTCCCCCGCCATACGCCAGCGACATGTCTCCGTTGAAATCATTGAAGGTGGGATCGTCAGCGCCAACCCGGAGATCGGCAAATCCCATCAAGGCGAATACATCCACGTATTGGTAAATCTGGTAGCCCCCCTTCAGCAACACCCGATTGGATTGGGTGGGAAGGGTGGAGGCTTGCGTGTTGAATTCGTCCCCGCCCGGCACTGGTCGATGGGAGGTGGCATACTCCGCTGCCAACCATAGTTCTCCGGGTGACCACATGCCAACAGGCGGTCCCGCGAATGCGACACTTACTGTCGCGAACAACATGAGTGTCATCAAGTATCTTGTAACGCCGTGATTCATACAATCCTCCCCTTACGGGCATATGATTCCTAAGGCTGTTGCGTGTTGTACAAGGTAAACGTGTCCGTGAACAAGTACGCTGATCCATTCGTACAATCCACTGAAATTAACACCGGAGTCGCCACCGGATCGTCATTGGCGGTCAGATTGTTGAAGAACGAGACCGTATACTGGATCTGACCGGGATCATTCGTAGTGATGGTGCCGGGGTATATCATGCCCGCGGAAGCGGTGCTGACAATCTCCGAACCCGGTACGATGGGATGGTGATTGACATCGAATAGTCGGAAAACGATGATTGCAGCGTCGCCAATGTAAAGCTCTCTGAGGTTGGGGTCGCCATTGACCGTAGCCGACACCAAATACATGGAATCGATCTGTCCGGAGAAGATGACGTTGGCTACGCCCCATGCAATGGCGGGATTTCCGGAACTGTCCACCCCCTGACTGGACGCCATTACCATCGCCACTCCGTTCTGCGTGGGTGCCTCGTCGCAAAGAATCTGCCCGCCGGTGTTAGGGTCATGGATCGCTGAGAACCAGCGAGCAATGGTCGGGTACGGGGCACCGCTTAACATGGTGACCGTAGCGACCCCCGTGGAATCCGTGTATCCGGTCATGGTATTGATCACGCCGCCTGATGTGGTGAAGTACACCGCTGTCCCGGCTGGCACCGGGTTATTGAACCGGTCGCCCACAACTGCCGTAATCGTTGTAGCGTAATTGACGGTGTACCATCCGTAGAAATTGATAGGATTCGCACCGATCGCCAGATGACTGGACAGGCAGCCGTTGTTGACATTCTCAATGTAGGGCGGACCCGAGAAAATCTGGATTTCGGTCGATATCGACTGGATGCTTCCGCAGGTGGCGATAATCCGCACCGAACCGGAAATCGTGCCGCTGTTGTACGACACGGAAGCCTCTCCGTTGATCGTCGGGATCGGATCGTATGAGCTCAGCAGATCTCCGCCGCCGGGCGAAGCATAGATGTCGAACGTGACCTGGGTTCCGTCCAATACTGGGTTGTTCGAGGCATCACGCACGTCAGCAGTAATCATCAAGGTCTCGTTCCTGCCGCTTCCCTGCACCCCGACCGAGCTCGGATCGTAGGTGAGAATGATACTGTTTGCGGTGCCAGGGACAAGATATACCGTAGTCTGCGCGGAGGCTGATCCGGCAGTGGCGGTGATGGTGGCAACGCCCGTCGCTAGTGAAGAAAACGGGACCCGGGCGATGCCTTGGGTATTGGTCTGCTGACTATGGGTGATATTGCCGCGAGTGGTTTCGAAAAGCACTTCGATATTGCGCAAAGCATGTCCGACAGCGTCCTGCACCAAAGCGGTGATAGTATCCGTGGCGATCCCGTTCGCCAGCAGGGTATCGAACTGCGCAGAAAGCAAGATGGTTTGAGGCGATCCCACTGTGTAGATCACGGTCGTCGAGTCCTGCACATTGGGCGCGGTCTCCGCCCAAGCTCTGATCGTCACCGTGTCGGGAATCGAGCTCGACGTCAGTATATTGGAGGCGACGCCTCCGTACGTGGGCACACTATTTTCCAATGATCCGGAATTGGGCGGCACTTCGAAACGGACCACAGTGCCGTCAGGCACCGGATTATTACTCTGATCAGTCAACACCGCCGTCAAAGTGGAAATGCTGGTATTGTCCGCCAGAATCATCGTCGGGTTGGCGGTCAACGACAGGTAAGTGGGCGAAGACTCCATCAGAGTCACCGAAATCGTGTCGTACAGCGTATTCCCGAAAGCTGCGACTACGCTCGCAACTCCAGGCTCGGTGCCGGAAGTCAATGTCATCGTCACCAATCCGCTGGAATTGGTGATGCCTTGATTCGGGATGGTGCCCAATGAGCTGCCAAAGGTTACCATACGGTCATTCAATGCTACGAAACTGGTGGTTTCGCGGAGCCTTACCGTGATCTCGGATGAGCTGACGCCGTCGGCAACAATGGTAGTAGGAACCGCCCAGCCTGTGAATGTCACGCCTCGGAGGACAAAACTACGGGATCCTTCGGCGTCATTGCCGTTGGTCCACGCACGTACTGTGACATTTTGATCCACCGCGGTCGCGATGCCGTAATAGGTTACTCGGGCAACGCCGGTGGAGTCTGTAACTGCTTGCGACGCAGAAAGATTTCCCACGGCTTGATCTAATTCAAAATTGACAACCGTCCCAGGAACAACATGACCGTTTTCCCCAAATAGTGTCGCCCGGATCTCGGCGTCTGACTCCCCATCACCCAGCACGGAAGGCGGCGTCATCAGTATCCAAATGGTGTCCAGAGGTACCTGGACGAGGACGATGCTTTCCGAACCCTGAGCCGAGCCCGAGGTGGCAATCACACTGGCGGTTCCCGCTTGAGTCCCCGCCGTAAATGTGGTCGAAGTATGACCTTGACCGTCCGTAACACCGGAGGCAGGATTGACATTTCCAAGGACTGCCTCGATACTGACTACCTCGCCCGCTGCCGCCGGATTCTGGAAGGCATCGAGCACGGTAATGTCCACCGGGCACGAGCTGTAGCCGTCTGCCGGCAGCGATTCTTCCTGTGGCTCCACGAGAATGAATGCCGCAGGTCCCGGGACATATAACACGGTTGTGGAAGCCGAGATCGTGCCGACCTCGGCGCTGATGGTATCTCTCACTGCAGTGGTCGCACTGGTCAGAGTTGCGGTGGCAACGCCTCCGTAAGTAACGGTCGTCAACACCGACTCCGTGCCCATCGGCAAGGGTGGTTCCGCCTGGCGGTGAACCTGGAATGTCCCCGATTCTGTCTTGCTGCGCACTGGTCCAAGATGCTCTCGGGGCGCTGATCCCACCGGGGCGCCTTCCGTCAAGATGCCATAATTGGATCGGAAGGTGACCAGGGTGCCGTCGGCGACAGGATTGCCGTCGATGGTCAAGACCGTGGCGCGCAACTCGGAGGTTTCGAAGCCGTTCGCGACGAGCAGGCTCGGATTCGCAGCAAGTGTGATCGCGGACGCACCCGGAATCAACAGAAACTGCACCTGGATCGAATCGGTCACCAGCCCGTAGGTCGCAGTCACAGTGGCAATGCCGGGATTGATGCTGCTATACAATATCACCTGCGCTACACCGGTCGAGTCGTTTGTGACCCCGGGCGACATGATAGTACCCAGAGTCGTTCTGAATTGGATGCTTTCGCCACCCAACGGATGGTTCTGCTGATCCCGCAGCCTGGCAAAAACTGGCGTGGAGCTTAGACCGTTGTCGGCATAGATGCTGCTGTAGGTACTCCACATGTACAACTGCCCTTCCCCGGGAATCAATATCAGCGTATCACCAACAGCAACCGTGATGGAATGCGTTTCCTGGGATGCCAGCAGCATTCCAGTGATCAAAGCGTCGCCGGTATCCTCAACCGTGGTGGACAGAATTGTCTGCGCTAATCCCTGCGGGCTGGACGTCTGTATGATCTCCTGTTCCCCTCCGGGGAAAGTTCCCAGGGTCGTGGTAAACCGAACGTCATAAGCTGCTGCCGGTGCCCCATCCTCCGTCCTGACGCAGGCGGTGATAGTAATATCCTGCTCCGGAGCAGCATATAGTACGCTGGCGTACAACGTATCCAGATAGACGTATTGTGCCAGGGATGATTCCGTGGGGCTCAATGACCCCTCACGGTCACACCCGTACCAGATCGTCAATACGATGACCGTGACCAGAATGAATCCGATGGTGAACAGAATCCTGCCTTCTCTCATGGCGGCTCTCCCGTGTTTCGTCTGCCAACTTCCTGGTGGCTGACCTCCACTTCGCTCTATCGAATATTGTATTCTTTCAATTTGTATAGCAAAGACCGGTGCGAGATTCCCAACAACCTGGCGGCATGCGTCCGGTTATTGTTGGTCTGGCTCAGCGCACGAGTTATCAGCTCTTTTTCAGCCTGTTCCGTCAACTGTCGAACCACGTCCTTCAAGCAGATCAGATCCGACGGAATATGAAAGGTAACACCCGGCGCCGACGGCTTGATCTCTCTGGGGAAATGCTCCGGTTGGACGATTTCCCCTGCCAGAAGGGCGGCTCGCCCGAGCACCGATTCCAGTTCTCGAATATTCCCATGCCACGGGTACTCCATCACTGCTTTCAATGCCTCAGGCGACAATCTCTTTGATCCAACTCCCCGATTGCCTCCGAATCCAAGCGCATCTTGAGATCCTCCCGGCTGACGACCCATTCCCATTATGTTGTCAGGCGTCCCCGCTTGACCACCCGTCCTCGAGAGTAGATATTCCGCAATGACCGGAATATCTTCCGGTCGTTCCCGCAGTGGCGGAATATGGATGTGAATTACATTCAGTGCACTGAGCAAATCTTCGCGAAACAACCCTTCGCGAGTCATCGCCCATAAGTCCCGCGACGTGGCGCAGATAATTCTGACCTCGACTTCTCGTTCCTGGCTGTCTCCCAACCTGCGCAGTCGCCTCCGTTGAAGGACACGGAGTATTTTGGGTTGCAAGGGTTGCGGCAGGTCCGCGATGTCGTAGAAAAGCACCGTGCCGCCCACCGCATCCTCAATCATACCTCTCTTATTTATATCGGCACCGGGGAAGGCTCCTTTCACATACCCGAATAATTCGCTGTCCAGCATGGAGCAGGGCACTGATCCCACACGGACGACCGCAAATCCTCCATTCCTGGATGGGCTGTGGTCATGGATCGCTTTGGCAATCAACTCTTTTCCGGTCCCGTTTTCTCCGGTGATCAAAACCGGACTACGGAACGGAGCCAGACGTTCGATCCGGTTCTGGATGTCCTGTATCGCTGGGCTGCCTCCGACTAAAGCAAGAGGGGTATCATCAACCCGGGAAGAAGCCGACGGCTGACAGTCGTCCCGTCGCTGGCGATTTCGTGCCAGTGCCTCGCGTACCGCCTGCAATAGGCTATCAGGAGTCATCGTCCCTTTGACCAAGTATGCATCCACTCCGTCCTTCATCGCCTGTGCAGCCTGTCCTCGGACACCCAAGGCTGTCAGCACTATGAAACTCGTTTCGGGCGTGCGTTCTTTCAAATCTCTGACGACATCAATCCCGTTCTTGCCCGGCAACCGGAGATCGCACACCACCAAGTCGTAGCGATTCTTATCGCAAGCATCTCGTGCTTCAGTCTGATTGGCGGCAGTGGTGACCCGGTACCCCTCCTCTGTCAAGTTCAGTTCCAGGAGTTCTCGATATCCGGGATCGTCTTCCACCACCAGTATGGATTGTGAAGTCACTTGCATAGGCGGTTCTGTTTGCATGGTGTCAGGTCTCCCGAGCTGACACCAGTTCTTCCCCCCTACCTATTATAATAGGAGGAACATAGGGGGTCACTTTGGATTATCCCTTCACCGGGACGTGGCAAATGTCGTGCCATCCCCGCAGAAGTTTTCGTATTCCTGCAAGTCCTTGTCCAATAACGAAAAAAACCTATCCTCCTCTCCGGAGAAATTAACTTCCGGTCAGAGATAGGCAACTTCTTCCGCCAATGTTGAACGTTTTTTCATAGCGGGGGATACTGGTTCTTTGAGTGTTGAATCCGGACTCGGTTGTCCGGTGAAGGCGTAGGTTGGGTCAGTCCTGCGTAACCCAACATCTACGGTAGGTTGGGTCAGTCCTGCGAAACCCAACACCCTTTAACTTAGGAGTAGCACAGGGCAGGCGCCATGCGGGATGACGCCTGCCCTCGAATCTGATACCCTTTGCCGTTACGCATCCCCCCTGACCGACTCTGGATCTAAGGATTCAAGCAGTTGAATCCCCGCTCACCTACTGCTGAACCACGCCCTCCGGCGTGCCCACCAAGGTCGTATTCCCGTTGTCGAGCGCGGTGACCGTGATTATATAGGACGTTGGGGTCACCGAGTTGTCATACGCGTAAGCAAACGAGGCGAAGTTCGCCCCATCCGGCAGGGTCATGTAGGCATCGCCGTTCGGATCGACCAATACCGCAACCAGCGCCGCCACTGAGGCGTAACCGGATGTCGGATAGTCAGCATTGTCGATTTCGAACATGCCAAGAGCCTGACGGTACTGATCGAGATCGGCGCGGGCAGCACCGATTCTGGCGCGGTCCTGAGCGCCCATGAAACGCGGGACTGCCACCGCAGCCAGAATGCCGATGATCACGATGACCACCAAGAGTTCGATCAGCGTGAAACCTTTTTCGTTGCGCAGCTTCTTCATGATTCCATCCTCCTGTGACAGACGTTTAGAAGTTATTAGGACATTCGATTCCAATCCATCCCCGTGCCTGTATTCAGCAAAAGACATGCCAGGATTGGTATCGGAAATGGTGTGAATGTTAATTTGTATAATATCAAAGCATTACAATTACCAGCCAGGTGAAAGTCCCGGACTATTCCGCCCGCCGTACCCCGATTCGGGCATTGCATTTTGCCAATTGCAATGGCAAAATGCAAACTGAGGCTGGGTTACCCAAACCTGACCTAACCCACCATCATAAAACCGCGTGTTGGGTTACGCAGGGCTAACCCAACCTACATCTGCTCCTACGTTTTCTGCGTGATCCCGTACCGCTGCATCTTTCGGTAAATCGTGGACGCATCGATGCCGAGTATGTCAGCCGCCTGTTTTTTCTGCCAGTTCGTTTGTTCCAGAACCCTCACCAGGTATTCTTTTTCCAATTCTTCCAGAGTCTTCGAACCCGGGCGTGGGAAGAATGTCACCTTCTGACCACTGCCGCTGACAATCTTACCCGGCAGCGTGTCCACGGTAATCGTGGGAGATTCCTCCAAAATCACGGACCGCTCAATCGCGTTTTCCAGTTCGCGGACGTTTCCGGGCCAATCGTAATGTATCAATTTCTCCATGGCTTCGGGGGAGAAAATCTTGGGTTCGAGCGAATTTTGATGGCAGATCCTCTTCAAGAAGTGATTCGCCAGCAAGGGAATATCGTCGCGGCGTTCTCTTAGAGTAGCCAAATGGATCGGAATCACGGACAGACGGTAGAACAGATCCGTCCGGAATTCGCCGGCTTGGATCTTGCTTTCCAGATTGGCATTGGTGGCAGCCAGGACGCGGCAATCGACCGGGATGGGCTGCGTGGCGCCCACCGGCATGATTTCCTTCTCTTGGAGCGCCCTCAATAGTTTGACCTGGATAGCGTGGGAAGTTTCTCCGACTTCGTCCAGGAAAAGGGTGCCGCCATCTGCAACCTTGAACAATCCATCCTTATTCTTGATGGCGCCGGTGAAAGACCCTTTGGTGTGACCGAATAGTTCGGATTCCAACAGAGTTTCAGGCAGCGCTCCACAATTGATGGATACAAACGGACCCTTGGCGCGTCGGGATTGAAGGTGTATGGCTTGAGCCACCAACTCTTTTCCAGTGCCGCTTTCTCCGGTGATCAAGATAGTGGAATCAGTTGGTGCCACCCGGCGGATCATTTCCAACAGCTTTCTCATCTCCTCCGATTTGCCGATGATGGAATCCAGATCCGTTCTTTCGGAGAGCTGTTTCCTCAGATGAAGGTTCTCTTGTCTCAGGATGATCTGGTCGAAGACCTTTTCAATCACAATCTTGATCTCATCCACTTTGAACGGCTTGGTCACATAATCCATCGCGCCCAGCCGCAGGGCTTCCACTGCTGATTGCAGGCTGGCATAAGCAGTGATAACCACCACCCCCAATTCTGGAGCAATTTCCCTGGCTCTTTTCAAAAGTGTCAATCCGTCCATTTTGGGCATTTTCAGGTCTGTGATCATGCACGGGAATTGTTCCTGCGCAGGCGAGACACCCGTGACACGATTCTGGAGCACTTTCAAGGCTTCGATGCCATCCTGAACGGCTTTGACTTTATATCCTTCGTTGCTTAGGATCACGGTCAGGAAGTCGCACATGCTGATTTCGTCATCTACGATAAGGATATTACGAGGAATCATGCCTTGGCTCCTTCCGATACGTAGGGGACTGTCGCCCGTTTCAACGAGAATACCGCCTTCGAATCGTTAGAACCTGCAAGAGGAATAAGTACTACCAAAGCCAAGCCATGCCCCGGAGCGTTCAGGACTCGGATTTCCCCGCTGTGGCTTTCGATAATGCGGTGCGCGGTGCACAATGCCAAGCCTCGGTGCTTTTCGTCCGCGTGCCGGAAGGGACGGAACAGATCGTCGACGTCGGTATCGTTCAGCACTTTCCCGGAGAATCGAATCACGAATCCGACTTGGTCATTCGGAATCTGGATTGTCTGGTTCTCCCAAACCTTGAATAGCTTTCCCGGTTCTGTGACCAGAACTTCTGCTTTTCCTGGCGGGTCCCATTGCCTGCCGACGTCCCGAATCATAGAATCCAGCGCCCTCAAGAGCTGGTCACGATCCGCCCAACACATGGCTTTGGACGATGTAGTGTGAATTTGCTCAAGATATTCTGTGATTTTCGGGATTTTTTGCAGGATCTTCATCACGGTCCTCACTGGCAGAATGGCGCATTCCGGAGGAGACAATCGCGAGAATTCCATGAATTCGTACACCAGGTTGTTCAAGCGGTCAGACTCTTTGAGAACCCCGGTCATCAGACGTTCCATCTGTCCGCCTGGATTCAACTCCCGCGCCATGAATTCCACCGAACCCCGAATCACCGCCAGAGGATTTCGGATCTCATGCGCCAGATCGCTCGCCAGCTCTCCGACTGCCGACAGCCGGTCCGAAACTCTGATCTCCCGCTCCAACGCCTTTTCTTCGGACAAATCGTTGAAATAGACAACCACGCCGCGATTGCCACCGTCTTTGTCCATCAGAGTTTTCGCCCGGATGCCGATGGTTCTGACACCAGCTTTCGAGGTCGGAAGGTTCACTTCCAGCAACCGCAAGGGAAGATCGTGCTCGATCAGCCGTTGCAATATGTCGTAAAACGGAGACTGGAATTTCAAAAATGTCTGAATTTTCGCGCCGTTTGCGAAGATGCTCTCCGGCACGTCCAAAAGCCTCAGTCCCACCCGATTGAAGTACAGGATATTGCCCGAAAGATCGTATACCAGGATTCCGGCGGGGATAGTCTCCATGATCGTATCGGTGTCCAGTTTGAGCTGATCCAACTCAGACGTTTTGACTGCCAGCTCCCCCGATCTTCGTCTCATCTGTTCCGTGACATAACCCGCCAGCGCTGCCATCAGTAGAAAGAAGCTGATAACCAGGAAAACTTTCAATCCCATGGTCGGTCCCCAGTCCGCTCGCTGCATGGTCGGATCAGGCAGCACTTGTGCCAATACCCCCTGGCAGGACAAAGTGATGATAGTCCCGTACGCTATGCTCGCCGCTATGGCGGCAGCAAATGAACCCTTGACTCCTCGGACAAACCCTGCTGCGATGATCACTAATGCATATAGAAACCAGAAATCGCTGACCGGACCTCCGGTGTAATGGACGATGCCGGTGATCATCACCATGTCCAGGGACCACGTGAAGATAGATTCCCTGAAGAAAGAGACTCCACTCCGACTCCCGGCGGGAAACAAGAAAACGGAGTCCTTGCCTCGTTTCCAGGAGATCAATTGCGCCACGTTGATCAAGAGCGCTAATGCGATAAGTCCGATCAACGGCAACAATCGTGCTGGCGGCTCAAATCTCCACAGAAATCCCAGACTGATCACCGGCAAGACGATGTACACTATCAACCGGATCAACGTGATCCAGCGTGGACTACGTGCCAGGTATTGTCCATCCACTCTTAACATGACGTCTCCACACCTCGCTCAGGTGTCCGGGGAGAATGGAAGCGGCAGTATAGGCGCTGAAGCCAGCGGCGATCACCTCTTTGCTTCAGCCTGCAGCTCCCACTCTATCGCCCAAATCAGGTCGAACTCGATCCGGAAACCTGTTCTTTTCCCGAATACCATTTCCGCTCGGGCGGGAATGTAACCGATCTCTGGGAAACAGCGAAACATTCTTGTTTAGCGCGGCTTACTTTATCGCCCCGATCAGGTCGAACATCGGGAGGTACATCGCGACCAAGAGACCGCCGATGACGATTCCCATTGCCACGATCACCACCGGTTCGATCAATGAGGTCATCGCTTGGATCGCAGTCTCCACTTCTTCGTCGTAAAAGTCGGCGATCTTCTCCAGCATCTCCGCCAACCGACCGGTCTGCTCACCCACCGAAATCAACTGCACTACCATGTTTGGGAACACCCCCGATTCCTGCAAAGGCGTGGAGATGTTCTTCCCTTCGCTAATCGATTTCCTGGTCGCCATCAAAGCTCGCTGTACCACCATGTTCCCGCTGGTCTTGGCGGTGATGTCCAAACCTTGCAGGATCGGAACGCCTGACGAAATCAGGGTGCTGAGCGTTCTGGTGAATCGCGACACAGCAGTTTTTCGGATGACGTTTCCCAGCACCGGAAGCCTCAGGAACAGTCTGTCCGTAGTTAGTCGACCGGTTTCGGTTTTTCGATAGCGCCGATACAGCACTATCATCGCAATCACCATCCCTATTCCATACGGGAAATAGGCTTGCAGAAATTCCGAGATCCCAATGACGATCCGGGTAGGACCCGGTAATTCCGCCCCCAATTCGGAGAACATTTTGGCGAACACCGGAATCACCTTTAGCAATAGGAACACCGTCGCTCCAATTGCCACTGTCATCACCGCGATGGGGTACATCATCGCCCCTTTGACCTTCCGGCGTAAGGCATCTGCCTTTTCCAAGTAGGCGGCAAGGCGTCTAAAGATGACCGCTAATACGCCGCCTGCCTCACCAGCTTCCACCATGTGTATATAGAGGTTGTCGAAGATCTTCCGGTGCTTGGACAAGGCTTCTGCCATGGAAGACCCTCCGGAAACGCTCTGATGCACTTCAGCGATGACCTTGGCGAACGACTTGTTGGCGACTTGTTCCCGCAAGATGTCCAGACATTGGTCGATCGGCAATCCTGCATTTACCATTGTCGAAAACAGCCGCGAGAAGATAGCTAAGTCCCTGACTGTGATCTTCTTCTGCATGGACGGGAGTTTGATTTCCTTGGGCTTGGCGGACGCTTCCGTCAGCACCACCTTCCTGTCTCGGAGCCGGGAAGCAAGATCCTTCCGGTCCCTTGCCTCCAGTTCCCCGGAAATCTCTTTCTTGGCAGCCGTTCTGCCTTTCCATTGATATACAGGCACGATGGGTCTCCTTTCTCCGCTATGTGTTATTTGCTCGAATTGCTGGTTTCAAGTGCGGGGAATCCACTCCCCGTTCAAACGGGTTCTCTCTATGCCATGGCGCTGCCCCATCACTGCGATCGAAGCATGCCATCTCTTCAGCGCGGAAGTCCTATTTTCCTACAGGTCCCGGTCTGCGCATCGTTGTCACCGCTTCACCCTTCACGTGCGGACGCTCCAGCATTCTCTCTAATTCCTCGGGTACGGAAGACGCTGAGATCGCCCGATCGGCGGATATGAGTCCGGTCTGAACCAATTCGAGCAATGTTTGGTTCATGGTGTGCATGCCAATTTTTCTGCTAACCTGTAGAATTCCATACATTTCGTGGACTTTATTATCCCGGATCAGGGCTCGGATCGCCGGAGAACAAATCATAACTTCCGACGCCAGCACCAATCCCCCGCCAATCCTCCGAGGCATCAATTTCTGAGTGACCACCCCTTCCAAAACCAACGACAATTGCGCCCGGATCTGTGCCTGCTGGTGCGGAGGAAACACGTCGATGATGCGGTTGATGGATTCCGTGGCGGAATTCGTGTGCAATGTGGCAAAGACCAGGTGTCCGGTCTCAGCCGCGGTCGTTGCTGCCGAGATCGTCTCCAGATCCCGCATCTCGCCCACCAAAATCACGTCGGGATCCTGCCTCAAAACGTATTTCAGCGCCGACGCAAAGGACTTGGTGTCTGAATTGACTTCCCGTTGATTCACAATGCTTTTCTTGTGGCGGTGAACGTATTCGATCGGATCTTCAATGGTAATGATGTGTACGTTGCGTTCGCTGTTGATCCGATCGATGATCGACGCCAGTGACGTGGATTTGCCGCATCCCGTCGGTCCCGTCATCAAGATCAGACCCTTCGGCTTATAGACAAAGGAGTTGCAGATCTTCGGCAGGTTCAATTCCTCAATGGTTGGGATGGTCAGAGGAATGCGACGAATCACAGTGGCGACACTGCCCCGCTGGAAGAAGACATTGCCACGGAACCGGCACAGTCCCTCGATCCCGAACGCAAAATCCACTTCCAGATCTAACTCCAGCTTCTTCTGCTGCTTGTCCGTCAGTATCTTGTACGCCAACGCCTTTGCCGTCACCGGAGTCAATTTCTCGTCACTCACCGGAATCAAACGTTGGTCAATCCGCAGCTGAGGCGGAGATCCCACCGTCAGGTGTAGATCACTGGCTTTTTTCGCCACCATTTCTTCCAACAACGTACGGATGTCCACTGTCGTTCTCCTTTATGATTGTGTTCTTCTTCCCCCCTGCTATTGCAGGGGGGATAAGAAGGGGGGTTACCTATTGGCTCCCACCACATCGGTTATGTGTTGCAGGTCTTCCGACCTGATATGTTTCCAAGCAGATCTTCTTATTCGTTCGTGTGGTGTCAGGTCTCCCGACCTGACACTTTCATGATAACAGCCCCGTGGTGTCAGGTCTCCTGACTTGACACCGTTGCTAAATGGTCCGTCGATTATCCTTCACCCGTTACCCGGAACACCTCTTCCAACGTGGTCACACCCATCTTGCATTTCGTGTTCGCGGCGTCATGAAGGGTCAGCATTCCTTCTTTGACGGCTTGTTCTTCCATCTCGGCGGTGGAGGCTCGTTCCAATATCATCCGGCGCATTGGAGGCGAAATTGGCATGACCTCGTAGATGCCCGTGCGTCCTCGATAGCCGGTTCCATTGCATTCTGCGCACCCTTTCCCTTTATAATAGCTGTACTTAAGACCTTCGGTCGGGTCGATACCAGCCTCGCGCAGCATCTCTGGATGCACATCCACCTTAGTCTTGCAATTATTGCAGATCTTCCTCATCAATCGCTGAGCCATGATCAGATTCACCGAAGAAGATACTAGAAACGGCTCGATTCCCATGTCGATGAGCCTTGATATCGTCGCCGACGCTGAATTCGTGTGCAGAGTCGACAACACCAGGTGTCCGGTCAAGGCTGCTCGAATCGCTATGGATCCCGTCTCCAGATCTCGAATCTCCCCGATCATGATGATATCCGGGTCCTGTCTGAGGAACGCTTTCAACGCCGTGGCAAACGATAGTCCGATTTCCTCACGCACCGGCACCTGATTCAGACCGTCGAAATGGTATTCCACCGGGTCTTCCGCCGTCATCGTGTTCACTGTGCCAGTATTGACCAGGGTAAGTGCAGAGTACAAAGTCGTCGTCTTACCGCTGCCGGTAGGTCCTGTCACCAACACCATCCCGCACGGCAGCGAAATCGCTTTCTGGAAATCCTTCAGAGCCTTTTCTTCGAATCCGAATTTCGCTAAATCCAAAGTCAAATTAGACTTATCCAGAATTCGCAACACCACCTTCTCGCCGAACACGGTGGGCAAAGAGGATACGCGCAAGTCCACATACTTATCGCCCAATTTCATCTTGATATGTCCGTCCTGCGGAACCCGCCTCTCGGCAATATCCAGATTCGACATGATCTTGATTCGAGAGATGATGGCTCCCTTGAGGTGAGTGGGCGGACTCATCACTTCCTGCAACACCCCGTCGATTCGGATCCGGATTCGCAGCGTTTTTTCATACGGCTCGATATGAATATCGCTGGCGCTCTGTTTCACCGCATCCGCAATCAGTCCGTCAACCAGCTTAACGATTGGGGCGTCCTCGATGGCATCCTTCAATTGAGCAAGGTCACTCTTGTCTTCCTCTTCCTTTATAATCTCCACGCCCCCATCATCCATATCTTGCAGAATCCTATCCAGCGTGCCGCTTAGCTTGTAGCAGCGTTCGATGGTCCGTAGGAACACATTTTCGGTCACTAACACCGGATCCACGTCGTAACCTGAAATGAACTTGATGTCCTCGATGATGAAATCGATGGAAGGATCGACCATCGCCACCGTCAGGTTGCGACCGGATCGTTTCAATGGAATCACGGAGTACTTCTGCACAAACTCCGGGCTGAGAATTTTCGAAACGTCCTCTGGGATCTCGACCTGGCTAAGTTCCACCAATTTGAGGTTGTAATATCCCGCCAGGAATTTCGCCACCTGGGTTTCGGACATAGCGCCCATTTTGACCAGGTCGGTGATGACGGAGTTCCCCGAATGCTTCTGCTGCGACAGCAACGTCTTGTACTGGTCCTCGTCGACGATTTTTGCATTTAGCAAAAGCTGTGGAATGCGTGATTCCATAGTCTCCTGAACGGTTTTTTAAATTATATCGGCAGGTGGACATGCAAACTGCAATTCTCTTCACAGAATTTTTGCAATTTGCCTAAAGAATTCCCCCCTGCTATTGCAGGGGGGAACAAAAGGGGGGTTCTTCGGACCTTCCCCCTGGTATCCGGGGGGAAATTGAAAAGGGGGGTGTCCCACGGGCATGGCGCAAGCCCCTGGGTGGCCTGCCCGTGCTTCTCTTTCTTGGTGCGGTCAGGTGTCCCCACCTGACCGAAAATCAGGTGGGACAGGATTCCTGCGAATCTGACATGAATATCTTCGCTTTGGATCTTAGTATTTTGAAATTTGATATTGTTTAGAATTTCGTGCTTGGAGCTTCGAATTTGATTGGCTCGGGGGGTCATCAGGATCTTCCCCCCGGTACCCGGGGGGAAATTGAAAGGGGGGTCTGGGGAATATGCCCCCTGCTATCTGCAGGGGGGAACAAAAGGGGGGTCACCTCAACCTTCCCCCCGGTACCCGGGGGGAAATTACCGTGCTGCAGGGTGTCCCCACCCTGCAGGTGTCATTCCCGCGAACGCGGGAATCCAGTCTTCCCCCCTACGCAGTAGGAGGGAACAAAAGGGGGGTTCTTCGGACCTTCCCCCCGGTATCCGGGGGGAAATTGAAAGGGGGGTCTGAAAAATATCCCCCCTGCTATCTGCAGGGGGGAATAAAAAGGGGGGTGTCATTGCGAGCCTTGCCCCTTAAGGGGGCAGCGAAGCAATCTCTTCCCCCTTACGTGAATGGGGGGCAAGCTTCTGTGTCATTCCCGCGGCTTGTCCGCCTCAGGCGGAAAGCGGGAATCCACGCGTAGCTGCCGGCTTGCCGTGCACGTTGCTCGGATTTTCTTTCGGAATTTGAAATTTGAATTTGTTTCGGATTTCGGATTTCGAGCTTCAGGCGGGTTTGGAATTTCCCGCTATTGGCGAGACAAAGGGGGGTCGGCTTAACCTTCCCCCCGGTATCAGGGGGAAAATTGAAAGGGGGGTCTAGGGAATATCCCCCCTGCTATCTGCAGTGGGGAATAAAAAGGGGGGTGTCATTGCGAGCGCAGCGAAGCAATCTCATGTAGGTCGGGTTCTGCAGAAACCCGACACATTGCCTCCGCGCAGGGGCGGGCTATTGCCCTGCCCCCTCGTGGCACGGGCATCCCGCCCATGACAAGGCATGGGCAAGATGCCTGTGCTACCTCCACTTACTGTAGCGGCGGGAACATTAGCTGGGTGTATTCCTTTCCCCTTACTCTCGTAGGGAGCGAACATGAGGGGGGTTAAAGCATTATTCTTTGCGTTCTTCGCGTCGTTGAGAGAACCTTTTTCCTCCCCCACTACTGCAAACGAGTGGAACGTTTGTCGAAATCTTCGTTCATGGCTATCTGGCGCCTCCTTGTGTCCATGATGTTTTTGTTCCTGCTGATAGAGCAATTCCTGGCTGTCAGGCGCGATCACCCCACAGGAAACAGGAACACCTGATCAAGTGATCAGGTGTTCCTGAAGCAAGATAACGGAGTTCCAATATCGTTCCTGTAGCCCTATGGCTCTTGTCCCAGTCTCCTAATAAGAATAAAAGGGGGGGCGAGGACGTAATACTCCATAACACTCCATTTCTGATACTATTGTACTAAACTACAAATCGAAAATCAATGTCCTTTCACGCTAATTTTCGTTCGTCGCGGACGGTGCCTTTCGCGAAAACAGCCGCGCAACTTGTCCCACTGGAAAAAAGTCGTTTCCTTGATGCTCCGAAGGGTCAAGTAGATGCCCAAGATCCCCATTACCACATTCGGCGCCCACATGGCGACGGCGGGATGCACATAATCCCGATCCGCCAAATCCTCGCCGCCGATCAAGAACACCCAATACAACAGAAAGAAAAATACACTTAGCCCTCCGGAAACGCCTATTCCACCTCGATGCGCGCGAATCCCCAGCGGAACGCCCAATAATACAAATATTAAACACGCCACCGGTATCGAATATTTCTTATGTATTTCAACCAAATATGAATCGATCAGTCGCTGGTTCTTTTCAGGATGTACCGCCAGTTCCTTCACTTTCTGCCGCATTTCGCCCACCGAAAGCTCCCGGTCGCTTCTGTATTCGCTCTCAGACCGCTGCAATATCATATCGGGCGCGTCGATCCTGAATAGGGCTCTTTCGAAAATAGTCTTCTGGTATGTGTTTTCCCCGATATTTTCCCGATGGATTTCCCCATCCCATAATGTGAACAGGAACGTCTCCTGCTCGTTGGAAAACTTCAATTCGCCGCGCTTGGCAGTAATCGTCGTCTGAACCTTGTCTTCACTTTCGTCGTAAATAACAACATCTTCCATGGTGGACGTCATCGGTTCCACTTTGCGCGCGTAAAGCACAGTCTTCGGTATATCGAACAGGAAAATACCCTGTTCCATGATCAAAGTCGGTCGTTTGCGGCGGATGTCAGCCCGGAGCAGGCGGGAGCGGTGATTGAAATACGGCAAGACTTCATTATTGAACAGAATCAGCAACCCGCACAAAATCGCCGCCCAGATCATCAAAGGTCGGATCAGGCGAAACAGACTCACGCCCGACGCCTTCAGCGCCGTGATTTCGTTGTCCGCCGAAAATCGTCCGAACGACATCAACACCGCCACCAGCACTGCCATGGGGACCGCCATGGCGACAATCCACGCCAGGTTCAGGAAGAAGAATTCCAGGATGGTATTGAGGTCCAGTCCTTTGCCCGCGATTTTCCCCAGCATCTGGAACAGCAGGTTTAGCACGAAGATGAAGATGATCAGCATCAGGCTGAAGAAAAACGGAGCCGCGTGTTCTTTCAGGAGGTATCGGGTGATAATGGGCATAGGCATTCTGTTCGTTTTCCTAAATATACGCACCCGAAATGGCAAAGGCAAGAGAAAACCGAGGTGTTAGATGAAATGGGAATTTGACTTGATTTCTATGTTCCTATTCCTTATATTATAAGCCCAAAGAAGATGTATTTAATTCGATGATGTGGGGCGAGGGCGTACTGGTGGTGTCAGGTGTCCTCACCTGACGCGGTAATTACGGAGGACTAGACCTAATTGGTAAGGCAGCGGTCTTGAAAACCGCCGGGCTTCCAAGCCCTTGGGGGTTCGAGTCCCTCGTCCAGCTGATGGTGCGTGAAAAAAGATAAAGGGGCGAAGAATGTCCACTCATAGAAGCAACGTCAATTTCCGAAAGCTTATTCAGAATCTGGCAGACATGTACCCTTATGACCCAGTCGAGGTTGTGTTTTTTGAACTGATTGCCAACGCATTGGACTCCCATGCAACTCGTGTGGAGATAGATTGGGATGGTAGGCAGCGAATTCTCACTGTAACTGATAATGGTGAAGGGATGAGCGAATCTCAATTTGCTGAATACCATGATTTTGCCGCAGAATTGAAAACACGGGGTGGAGGCATTGGCTTCGCCGGTGTTGGAGCAAAAATAAGCTTTAACGTTGCTGATAGGGTAGTTACCGAAACCAAGAGTTCGTCTTATGAGGGTGGCTCTGATTGGCATATTGATCCTAAAGGAGTGTTGCTGTGGGAAGACTCAAAACCGTCACACTCGGATTGCAATGGTACCCGAGTGAGGGTGTATTTCCGTTTAGATACCCCTTCTTCATATTTTGGTACGACGGAGATTGAGCGTCTATTGAAACGGCACTATTTGCCTCTATTGGTTGTGAAGTTCCGAGAATTCTACGATAGAGCAAAAATCTACACCGGACAACTTCAGTTCTTTGGTAACGGGAAACCAATAGAGCCCAGCCAAGTTGTCAAAATGTTCAATTTGGATCGAGAAGACATTCTTAAACCGAAGAAGAAAGGTAAGCCGGTAGGCTTTGGCATTCTGGGCCTCGCTAGTGAAGAATATCCATTAGGTTATGACCGCTGCGGTATTCTGCTGTGTACTTATGGCAAGGTCATAAAAGCCGATCTGTTCAATCAGTTCCCTGGACAATATGGTCCGAAGATCTTTGGCATTGTTGAGGTACCGGAATTGATAGAGCATCTCACTACCTCCAAGACAGATTTTGTGAGAAAGCGAGGACAGAGCAGAGACGTGGAAAGGATTTTGGACGATATCAGGAGTCAGTTCAAAGAATGGTTAGGCACTATCGGAGTGCAGACGCCAGAAATATCCGATGAAAAGGAAGCTAGACAGCTTGAGAAAGAACTGAGAAAGATTATAGAGGATATTCCGGAATTGCGTGAATTCCTTGGTTTTCGGCTCCCGCGACAAATCTACCAACCTCAACGTGATGGTGAAGTGACAGTAGGAACCAGTGAGGGAACTCAAGTCACGATTCCCGTTGGTGAAGGCGATGAATCTGGCGATGTTGGTCCCGTTGGACCGGGCAGTGACGATGGTGAGTCTTCTGAAGAGAATGAAAAAGGTGACAGGAAGGCAACTCCGATAACACGCACGATTAGGAAAGGACCACGTATCAGCTTTACCGAGAGGCCAGAGAGAGTAGATCTTGCTTGGGTCGAGGGTGATAGGGTCGTCATCAACAGTGGACATCCATCATATAATAGAACGCCAAAGGGAAGTCGCGAGCGACGACTTCATAATCTGTTTGCAGTTGCAAGCGCTATTCAGAGGTCAATTCCAGGTGAAGATAACAAGCCCGACTTGATGTTCATAGACCGCATGATGCAGGCTTGGGGCAGCAAATGAAAACAAACTTGATATTTGTGTCTTTTGAAAAGAGCGATGACAGTTACACTGCATCATTGTTTCTGCAGGAATATGGTTCTGTCAGAGTGGATCCTGAATCACTTCTGCGAAGGGCGGAAAGAATTTATTCGAAATCTGTGACTGTGATGGAGTCCGAGATCAGAGCGATTAAGAACTATAGATCGGGGAAAACTAGAACACCAGCTCGTGCCATATGGCATCTGGGAGATAGTATTTTCAAATTGATATCAGATTTGGAGAGATTGTCAGTGCAAATAAATAATCTATATTCACATCTAGAAAGAGATCTGGAAGTAAAAAGAAAATGGTTGGAAAAAGTCGTAATACTCAGACGATATATTGACAAGGTCGAGTACATTCCCGTCGAGTTGAACTGGGGACAATGTGAAAAGGGAACCCGAAAGGCAGCGTTGAAGTTGACGCAAGAGGCACTGGCAAAGGGAGAATTGAGAGGGGGTAAGTCAAAGGATGGAAGACCGTGATTCGACTCGCGTTTTTGACGGTCACCTGCTATATTATGGCTTTGACCTCGCGGCCGAGTCTGTAGCAGATCTATGGTATGATCAGCCATGTACTGGCTGTCGAGACGAGATCGAAGAATTTCTTCTACTATGCGAAACTCACGACTTAGTCTCATTGGATCATTGCCAATGCAGATTCTGCCAGAACTTTCAGTACGTAATGGAGGTCTGGGACGACCCCATCCTTGAACTGTCTTATACCTTGGAGACGGTAGGCAAACCTTTGAATTTGGCGGACATTACAGGCGTACATAACGATCTATTTCCAGACAACCCGATCGCTGAAACTGACGTCCATATTCTGCTTGCTGGTGGAGCAAAGGGGATTGTATCGATAAGGCAAGCCCGCGAAGAACTTTTTGCCCTACGTGTCTGGGGGTACCGACAGCATACGAGTAGGCTAAATGAACTTGTAGAGGGCATAGTTGTAAGAATTTTCGAGAAGACACACAGACCAGTTGCCTGTGACGTAATAGTCTCCGAACTCGGATCTGTTGGATATGTATCCACTGGAAGCGATTTGCGGAGAGCCATTAAAGCCAATCCTCTAATAGTGAATCTTGGAGGCGCAACGTTCGTTCCGCGATTGCCCGAGGAGGAGCCCTCAAACCATGACGAGATTGAGGAGCTACTGGCGCAGTTCACGGAAGATTTAAGCAGCTTTGGGGTGATGTGACTTGCTGAGGACTGAATCGGTACGCAGTGTCAGGTGCCCTCACCTGACGCACCAGTACGGAGGACTAGACCTAATTGGTAAGGCAGCGGTCTTGAAAACCGCCGGGCTACCAAGCCCTTGGGGGTTCGAGTCCCTCGTCCTCCGCAGCCATTAGACCCGCCAGGTTACTCTTCGTTTGAAACCTGGGCGTGAGCCCCCAAGCGGCGGGAACAAAATCGTCATTGCGAGCGAAGCGAAGCAATCTCTGCCCTGTCATTCCTGCGCAGGCAGGAATCCAGAGATTCGGCTGCCGGGTGAGGACACCCCGCAGCACGTGAGTCTGGATCCCGCATCCCCGGATCAAGTCCAGGGCAGGCAAGTGCGGGATGACAAAATGGCTGTCAGGTGTCCCGACCGGTCTGGATGACAGCGCACAACTTTGTAACTTTCTGACTTTGAGACTTTCTAACTTCTTCGGAGAGGTGACCGAGAGGCCGAAGGTGCACGCCTGCTAAGTGTGTGTCCTCCAAAAGGGGACCCTGGGTTCGAATCCCAGCCTCTCCGCAAAATAGCCGCTGGATAATTTTCCAGCGGCTTTTTGTCAATGCACCGTCAGGTGGGGACACCTGACGGCACATCATAAGGGCTGAAGAAAGCGTCAGCCAGAGAAGACGCAGGCGAGCCTGCGCACTCCAAATGAAAAACGCCGGTCCAATATCTGGATCGGCGGTTAGGTTTCCCCGGAACGCTACCTTGGAATTTATCTGCTCCGCTTCAATTTCATGCCGTGTTTGCTCATGATGCGCCGAATTTTCTGTTCGTTTAAGCCCACCAATTTCGCGGCTCGCGATTGATTGCCATCCGCATATTCCAACGATTTCTTGACCAGACTGTATTCGATTTCGGACAGCACCGAGTCCAACACCACTTTCTCGCCGCTGCGGATTCTGTCATACAGAATCTTAAGAAATGCAGCAGGATCGGCTTGTCTCTGCACCTCAAACTGAGAATAGATCGTTTCCGGATCGAATTCCCCGTCCGACAGAACGATTACGCTTTCCAGGTGATTGCGGAGCTGGATGATATTCCCCGTCCACTCCACTTTCATCAAGAGCTCCAGATAGTGGAACGGGATAGACGGTTTGGTGATTCGCTCCTGAGTGCAGATTTCGCTGACGAAAATGTTCGCCAGGTACGGGATATCTTCCACTCGCTCTCGAAGGGAAGGCATTCTCAGAGGGAGCGTGTTTAGTTTGAAGAACAGGTTTTTCTGGAAGTTGAATTCGTCGAGTTTGGTTTCCGAAAGTGCGGACGACGTGGAAACAATGCGAAAAACCACCGGCAGAGGCGCTCCGCTTCGACGTTCGATCGACCCCTCTTCGAGAACCTGCAGCAACTTGGATTGCGCAATGGGAGTCAGATGTGCGATTTCTTCCAGAAGCAGCGTGCCGCCATTGGCTTCTTCCAGCTTGCCCGGTTTTCCGTAATATTCGTCTCCGAATAACGTGACATCCACCATATCCGGCGTCATTGCCGAGCACGACACCCGAACCAGCTGTTTTCCGCGATTGGCGCTTTGGTTGTGGATGATGTTGGCAACTAACTTCTTGCCAGTTCCGTTTTCGCCATAGATGAAAACGTTCCGATTGGAGGCTGCGCACTTATGTAGCTTCTCCACCAACTCCTTCATCGCCTTGCTCTTCGCAACCAGCGTCTCAAACCCCACGCCTGAGTCCATTCGTTCTCTGCCTTCCATAATCTCACCCTCACTTACATCTCCGAATCCCCGGTAGATTCCACGGGATCTTCGGATGAACTGCCTTTAGATTTTTGGTCTGTATTCACCCTTGGGGACTTCAAGGAATATCCCCTTTTTAATCGCTTTCGTATTAAAGAAATTCCAGCGAATAAAGCGATCAAAAAGACCAGGCCTATGATCAACAAATGGGCTGTCAGAAAGAATTTGGGATTCATAGAAAGCTCCCGCGTATCCGCTGATGAAGCGGTATCGCAGCACCAGGGAAAATCCCATGAAGATCAATACCATACACGTCGCATACTGCCCAAGGTTGAACAAAAGTCGGTTGGTGATGTGGCTGAAATGATGCAGGATCTCGAAACTGACCAACAGCAGAAATCCAAACATCAATGTGTCCAGATAATACCCGAAAGCGTGATCATGGCGCAATTTGGCATAGAAAAACACACCGATCGCTACCAGCGCCGCCAGATCAACCAACATCGACCGGAAAAACAGAGGCTTGTAGAATAGGTAGTAATCTCCAGTGGGATGTCCGGTGGTGTACAGGTAGTTGATGTTGGTCAGGAACGGCAGGTAAGATAGCAGCCAAATCGGCAGGACGATGCCTGCAGTGATCATATATAAGCTCAGGGTCTTTTTCTGGACCAAGCGATATTTGCAGACGACGAATACCACGGTGAACAGGACCGCCAGATTCATGAACATGACCCAACGGACGTAGTACTGCACCGATGAGTCCACATCACCAAAAATGTGATTCAGCGTAAAGGCAGTGGATTGGACAATGTTGATGAGGAAAAACAGCGTGAGATTGACAAAAATGCTGCGGTAGTGAATATCCTTGGAGATAACCTGGAGGGACAAAAATATCAACCCGACATATAGGAGCAGGTTGATATGCGTGATAAGCTGGAGCTCCGGAAAGACCAGGCTATTCAGATAGATGGTCGCTCCGACCAGCAACGTGATCAATGCTGTCAGTACGTACTTGAACATCCGTGTCGATTCCTTCCCTGCCCCCCCCCGAAATCACCGCGAGGAGCAAGGAATCAACGGCAGCATTACTTGCTCGGCGGCTGCGGCGGAGGTGGCGGAGGTGGATAAGGAATAATGGTTGTCAACGGCGGCGCCGTATTGCCGGGATCCGCCGTCTGGATACTGACGACTTCCAGGGTATCCTTTACCGCCGACGTCTCGACGGTCAGTGCATATCCCCCGAACGAGAGGACGTACACCGCCACAAGCATCAGCGCGATTAACCCTTTTTTCTTCATGCCTTCTCCCTTCCTTTTTTCACGTAGTGTTCAGACGCAACTCTGCGCCGAAACGCAGAGCTCAGGGAGAAGCAATATACCACTTCCTATAACAGAACGCAATAGAAAAAAGCAAAAAGTTTGCTTTAGAACACTACAGGAAGGGAAAAGAACATTTCGAAGAAAAAAGGTTACGTTTTCTTCATGTCCACCGAAATATAGGAAATAATTTGCAAAAAAGCAAGTAAAATTTTCAAAATCGAAAGAAAAAATTACGAAATCCAAAACCATCTCATCGCACCAAACCTCGAACTCCACCTACCCGTCCAGCTTATCATCACAAATCTTGCGAATCTACTTGAATTTAGACTCCCATTTTCTTATATTAAACCACGACTTCTATCTGTCACATTGGTTTTGGTGAATGATCGGGTATGCCATGCCTGCGGAGGCGACTTCACGTCCTCTCTCCACGATTGTGGTGATTGAGGCAAAAGATACGGTATATAGAAGGCTGACGAGGAATTCGGAAGGTGACGGTCCTCATCTTGTCCGTGCCGCCGATTACCACCGCGCCAAAAAGCTGCTTTCTGGTCAAGCGGTGGAATGGGTATTGTGCGATGGCACGATGAAAGACGGGGACGAATTCATCTGGGACTTGATGCAACGGGATTTCCCTGACGTCGGCGTGTTCGTGTTCTACGATCCTTCCGAAGCGGAATTGTCGCAGCGAATGTTCAATTCTTGCGTGTTCGCCGTTCAAGTGGACAAGCTCCTTTCACCCGATAGCGAGACCCTGCTCCAAATGCTGTCCGTTCTTCACGAGAACGACGTCCGTATGAAGAAGCTCCGCAAGAACTTCAGAGGAAAGGAACGGTTGACACGGTTAGGGGAGCTGACCAGGGGGATTTTCCACGATCTGAATAACCGGTTGACCGGCATCATCGGTTTTCTGGAGATGACCAAGATGCATAACCCGGGTTTCAGAGACCTGGACGGAGTGATTGCACAATGCAAACAAATGGACGCCATGTTTACCAACGTCCTGAGAATCGCCCGCCAGGAGCGGGGGCAGGACATTCGGTTGCTGAATCTCAACGCCTTGATTCGCGAAGACCTGAAACTGCTGGAAGGCGATTCCCTGTACCGCGACATGGTGGTGAAGGAATTCCAGTTCGATGACACCCTGCCGATGATCTATGGGATCTACAGCGATTTCTCCATGAGTTTCGTGAATATCGCCAAGAACGCCATTGAAGCAATGCATTCGGTAGAAGAACGGGTGCTGCGGATCGTTACGCGGCATGAGAACGATTGGATTTGCCTGACGGTGGAAGATACTGGAATTGGGATCGATCCGGAAGATCTTCCCAAGATTTTCCAGCCGTTCTTCACCACAAAACCCATCGAGACTCGGGAAGGGGTTCCTACCGGCACCGGACTTGGATTGTCCAATGCCCGGGAACTTCTATTGAAATACGGCGCTCAATGGGATGTGGACAGCAAGTTGGGGATTGGAACCAAGATCACGGTGAGGATTCCTGTCAAAAACGACCTGATGGAGAAAGCAGTTTCCCAATGATCATATACTTCGGCGTTACGGGAACATTGCTGGACGGAGCCGGTAATATAAGACGTTATGCGGACTTTGTGTTGCGCCAATTGACTGCGGAAGGTCATCGGCTGTTCTTGCTGACTGGCGACAAAGACGATGGCCCAGAGGATGTACTCAAGAATGCGGGGCTATTGCCGTATTTCGAGAGAATGATGGAGCCGGGAAGTGACGATCCTGCGCCGGACTTCATAATCGATGCGAATTCCGACAGTTTCTTGCCGGACACTGCAGGCTACCAGGTGCCATTTTTCAATCAGTATGCCATGATGGATGACGAGGAGTTGTTGGAAGCATTTCGACAGATCCGGAGAATTGACGGCAAGCCTGGTCCGCCTCCGCGAAGAGATGTCAGTGAATGGACCTCTCGGAGAAGCAAATCATGATTGATCGCCTCGAGAGAATCGCCAAACGCCATCGGGTGGTCGTTGATGAGATGGCTCGTCCGGAAGTGGCGACCGACCATGGGAAATTCTCTGAGCTCGCGAAAGAGCTGCGTGATATCGAGCCGCTCGTTCAAGGGTACGAGAATTACCGGAAATTGCAGAAGCAGATAGAGGACGATGAGGAACTGCTGCGTGATGGAGATCACGATTTGGCGGAGCTTGCCAAGCAGGAACTGCCGGAACTGCGGCAAAAACTCGCCGAACTGGAGTCATCCTTGAGATACATGCTGCTGCCTGACGATCCCGTTGACCAGCGAAATGCGGTCATGGAGATTCGTGCTGGAACCGGAGGCGAGGAAGCCAGTCTGTTCGTGGCTGATCTGTATCAAATGTACACCAGATATTTCGTACGTGCGGGTCTCAAGTCTGAAGTGCTGAATTCAAGCCCCACCGAGCTCGGCGGTTTCAAGGAAATCATTTTCCTGGTCGCTGGCGACGATGCATACGGCACGTTGAAATTCGAGGGCGGCGTTCATCGAGTGCAGCGGGTGCCGGTCACCGAGAGCTCCGGCAGGCTGCACACGTCGGCTGCATCGGTGGCGGTGCTGCCTGAAGCGGAAGAAATCGAAGTCCATGTGGATCCCAAAGACCTTCGGATCGACGTCTTCCGTTCCAGTGGTCACGGTGGTCAGCATGTCAACACCACCGATTCCGCGGTTCGGATTACGCACATCCCCACCGGCATCGTCGCCACCTGTCAGGATGAGAAATCCCAGTACAAGAATAAAGCCAAAGCCATGAAAGTGCTGCAGGCGCGCATCTTGCAGAAAGTCCGCCAGGAAAGCGAGGAGAAGACCACTGAACAGCGGCGCAGTTTGGTAGGTCACGGAGATCGGAGCGAGAAAATCCGCACCTACAATTTTCCGCAGAATCGGCTGACGGATCACCGCATCGGTCTGACATTGTACCGCCTGGATTCCATCTTGAACGGCGATTTGGACGAAGTCATAGAAGCGCTTCGAACCGCCGACAAGCAAGAACGTCTGGAAGAGGTGCCTTCCTGAGACCGCCTGCCGCAAAAGACCGCCCATCGAGGATTGAAACCGCCCCTCGCGCCGTTGTGGACTTTCTTCGTGTAACTCAGCAGCACCTCTCAAGAAAGGGCTTCGATAATCCTCGGCTGGAATCCGAATTACTGCTGGGACATGTGTTGGGATTGGATAGGGTGGGATTGTATCTCCAATATGATCGCCCGCTGCTTCCGGACGAGATCAACAGGTTCCGTTTCCTGCTGCGTCATCGGTTGAACCGCGAACCTCTGCAGTGGATCTTGGGCGAAGTGGAATTCTTTGGAATCCAGCTGCACATGAAGCCCGGCGTTTTCATACCACGACCGGAGACCGAATTGCTGGTGGAAGTCACAAACCGCCATATTAGAGCAATCTTCCCCCCAGTTCCCGGAGGGAAATACAAAGGAGGGCAGGAGGCTTCTGAACGCCGGAAAAACAAGTCAGATCGCCCCGACCCAGATTCTTCCCCCCTGCTGCTATCTGCAGGGGGGAACAAAAGGGGGGTCCTCTTTAAGGTTCTGGATATCGGAACCGGCTCAGGAGCCATTGCCCTGGCAATAGCATCATCGATTCCGGAGGTTGCCGTCCACGGATGTGATGTGTCGGCGACAGCTCTGAAGCTCGCATGCGAAAACGCCCGGATACTGTCGAATCTCCCCACCGGTACTCCGAGAGGAATTGAGGGGGAGCGTGTAGGTCAGGATCCCCGCGATCCTGACATCTTCCAGGAAACCCCCCCCCGGTATCCGGGGGGGAACAAAAAGGGGGGGCTCGAACATGGGGTTACCCTCGACTCAAATCTCCCCCCCGGTACTCCGATCGTAATTGAGGGGGAGCGTGTAGGTCAGGATCCCCGCGCTCCTGACATCTTCAAGGAAACTCTCCCCCGGTATCCGGGGGGGAACA
>Ga0153916_10000111_pt1 | contig 45467 bp, 31 predicted proteins | sample Opewatmetagenome_FD_109642 | JGI IMG/M metagenome (GOLD analysis project Ga0153916, IMG submission 109642) | Freshwater wetland microbial communities from Ohio, USA - Open water 3 Core 3 Depth 4 metaG | ecosystem: Environmental > Aquatic > Freshwater > Wetlands | place: USA: Ohio, Lake Erie...
CCCAAGCGGTGCCCCCAAGGTAGCGAGACGCGGACCCAGTTGATCCGGCTGCGGCGGGAGATGAACGAGGCCGTGGCCGAGGAAGATTACGAGCGGGCCTCGAGACTCCGCGACGAGATCCGCCGTATAGAGATGTCGGAAGAGGTCTGAGTGCCACCTGCCCCGCCCCCGGGGGTTCGCACCCTGCGGCCGGGCCACCCGAGCGCTTAGGTGCCGCTGTGGAACTAGACGACCTGACGCGAAAGATGGGCGAATGGCTGCGGGGATCCGGCCCCGAGTCGGACATCGTCATGTCCAGCCGCATCCGCCTGGCGCGCAACCTGGCCGACTTCCCCTTCATCAGCCGCGCCAACGACCAGGACCGCGCGCGGATCGAAAAGAGCCTCCGCGAATGCCTGCTTTCGAGCGAGAGGGCGGGTCAGTTGCTGTACGTCGACGTCGAGCGGCTGCCGGGGATCGATCGGCAATTCCTCGTCGAGCGGCACCTGATCAGCCGCGAGCACGCCGAAAGCCGCGGTGCACGGGCGGTGGCCATCGATCGGGGCGAGACCTTCAGCGTCATGGTCAACGAGGAGGATCACCTGCGGATCCAGGTGATGCACAGCGGGCTGAACCTCCCGGAGGCCTGGCGGGAGATCAACCGCATCGACGACCTGGTCGAAGGAAAGCTCACGTACGCCTACCACCCGCGCCTCGGATACCTCACCGCCTGCCCCACGAACGTGGGAACGGGGATGCGGGTGAGCGTGATGCTCCATCTCCCCGCCCTGGTCATCACCCGGCAAATCGAGAAGGTCTTCCGCAGCCTCCAGAAAATCAGCCTCGCGGTCCGCGGCCTCTACGGCGAAGGCTCCCAGGCGATGGGCGACTTCTACCAGATCAGCAACCAGATCACCCTGGGCCGCAGCGAGGAAGACTTGATCAAACAGGTCAGCGACATCGTGCCGGTGATCATCAACTACGAGCGCCAGGCCCGCGACTACCTCATCCGCGAAAGCCACGAGAATCTCCACGACCGGGTGAGCCGGGCCTACGGAATCCTCCGCACTGCGCAGACGATCAGCTCCGAAGAGACGATGCACCTGTTGAGCAGCGTGCGGATGGGGGTCAATCTGGGGCTGATCGAGGACCTGGAGATTCCCACGATCAACGAGCTGTTCATCCGCACCCAACCGGCCCACCTCCAGAAGCTCTCCGGCGTGGAGCTGGACACGGCCGACCGCAACATCGAGCGGGCCCGCTACCTCCGCCGCCACCTCAACAAAGAGCACGGTTCCGGTCAGGACACCAACTAGCCTCGACCCTCGCGCTGGCGCGGACCCCCGACCCCCGATCTTCTCATCCGCGCTTCCCGCCCGCGCTCACCTTCCGCCGCAAGGCCTGTACCGCGGGCTGCGGCAGGAACCGCGCGAGCGCCTCGTCGTCGGCCAGCGGAGCAATCTGCTTGATCAGCGAGCTGGACACGTGCGCCAGCTCCCCATCGGCGAGCATGAACAGCGTCTCCACCTCGGGGGCCAGCCGCCGGTTGGCCATCATCATCGTCAGCTCCGCGGGGATGTCGGTGATCGGGCGGACGCCCCGGACCATGATCTGCGCGCCACACTGTTTGACGAACTCCACCGCCAGCCCGAAGAACGGGCGGATCTCCACGTTTTCCAGGTGCGACGTCGACAAGCGGATCAGCTCCACCCGCTCCTCCGGCTCGAACAAGGGCACCTTCTCCAGATTGATCCCCACGGCCACGATCAGGCGATCGAAAAGCCGGCTGGCCCGCTCCATCACGTCCAGATGCCCCAGCGTGATGGGATCAAAGGACCCCGGGTAAACGGCGATTCGCGGGTTCAGCTCGGCCATGTTCTCCATCCTTCGGGGACCGGCGGTGCCAGGACACTTTATAGCATGCCGATCGCTTCGATCAAACGGTCGACGTCGGACGAGTCATTGTAGGCGTGCGGACTGATCCGCAGCCCGTGTGCCCGGCAACTCAAAACCACCCCCCGCGAGAGGCACTTCGCGCGGACCGACTTCGGATCCCGGCCCGGCAGGTCGAACACGACGATGCCGGCCATGTTTTGCGATCCCCCTTCGTACCGGGCCGCCGAGGGCTTGAGCACCAGCTCGATGCGGTCGTAGTCGTGGGCGTGCTCGACGCTGTGCTAGCCGAGACCCAGCGGCCGAAGCCGATCGAGGTGCTCGCGGCGGAGGAAGAAGACGCCCGCCCCCTCCGGCCCCAAGAGCCATTTGTGGCCGTCCGCAGCAAGAAAATCGACCGGCGTCTGGCGAACGTCGAGGGGCACCACACCGAGGGCTTGGATCGCGTCGACCAGTAGCAGCGCCCCGCGGCTGTGGGCCAGCTCGGCCAGCCGGTCCAGGTCGTTCCGCCAACCGCTGGAGTAACTCACCCAACTGATGGCAGGGACTCGGGTCCGCCGATCGCACGCGTCGGCCAAACGGCCGAGGTCGACTGTCCCCCCGTGTGTGGGGACGCGACGGGTTTCTACACCCCTGCTGGCCAGACTCATCCAGGCGTACTGGTTCGACGGAAACTCGTCGGCCAGGGTCACCACATTATCGCCGGGTTGCCACGGGAACCCCTCGGCCACCAGGTTGATCCCCTCTGTCGTGTTATGGAGGAGGGCAATCTCGGTGGGAAGGGCCCCAATCAGGCCGGCCGCCAGGAGGCGGACTTCCTCCGTCTGGTCGCTCCAGTTGGGCCAGGACGTATCCCCCCGGAGGGATGCATCTTCGGCCCAGTTGGCCAAGGCAGCCCGGGCAGGCTCCGGGAGTGGGGATACCGCCGCGTGGTCAAAATAGGCCCACCGGTGGACGATCGGCATCTGGTGGCGAAATACGCTCCAGAGGTCGCCACGCTCCTCAGCAGACTCCCCTGCCTCGGTCAATTCCCGTCCTCCTTCCTCTCTCGTCCCCCCGGAATCCGCTACGATCTGTGCAGTTCATCCCCCCAACGAAGCCCCGTCGGGAAACTGCGCCCTTCCCAGTAGAGAAGGCGATTGGGGCGGACTATACTAGGAGCGTCGAATACCGTGGACTCGCTTCCCCTGGCTCTTGGCCGCTCGCGGCAGCGCGCGCCGGCGGGCAGCGACAACGGACTGGGATCACCAATCTCCCTGGCCTGAGGTGGGTTTGCCCGATCGTCTGACTGCGTTGGGGACTGATTCCATGCCCAAAGCATTGTGCGTCCTTGGAATGGTCGTTGCCGCGCTGCTGGTGTTTCTGTTCGGCTTGGACCTGGCCATCGGCATTCCATTTCGCGGCCTGAGCGTCGTGACGGACGTGGCGTTCATCGTTTTCTCGGCCATTCTCGGCTACCTCAGTTGGGCCACGTACGCCGAGCAGGTGTAGTCCGTCGGGACTGCGCTTCGTTCTCCAGGATCGCTTCCACCACGCCGGCCATCGTATACGAAGTCGCCTCGACTGCGGGTTCCAGGCCCGCCCGGCGGAGCACTTCCGAGGTGATGGGACTGATGCTCGCCAGCTTCGCCCGTCGCAGCGCATCCCCGAACAACCGGACCAGGGACTGCGCGATGGCCGAGCTGGTGACGGTGATCCAGTCGATCCGGCCGGCGTCGAGGGCCGCCGCCACCCCGGGCTCCGGGCGCTCCACGTCCCCGCTGCGATAAACCACGACCTGTTCGACCTCGGCGCCGGCCGCCAGCAACTGCTCGGCCAGGACCTCCCGGCCGCGGCTCGCCCGGACGAGGAGGAATCTCCGGCCCGGGGCCTCGGCCGCCAGCGCCCCGGCCAGCGCTTCGGCACGAGAGACGCCGGGCACGAGGTCCGCACGAAGCCGAAAGCGCAACAGCTCCTCGGCCGTCCCCGGCCCGATCGCCGCCAGCTTGATCTTGCCCAGCCGGCGGAGGCCTCCATGCCGCTCCCACAGCCGGTTCAGCAAATACGACACCCCGTTGGCACTGGAAAAGACCAGCCAGTCGTAGCCGTCCAGGTTTTCGAGGGCACGATCGGCGGGTCCCCAGTCCGGCGGCTCGGAAATCTCGATCGCCGGCTGGATCAGGACCTCGGCTCCGAGGGCGGAAAGCCGATCGGCCAGGGCACCGCTCTGGTGACGGGGGCGCGTCACCAGGACCCGGGTCCCGAACAGCGGCCGGGCGGCAAACCAGGAGACCTCCGGCGCCAGCGAAACCACCTGTCCGACGATGATCACCGCCGGCGGCCGCAGCCGCTGCTGGGCAATCACCCCAGCGACCGTTCCCAACGTGCAGCGGATCGTCCGCTGGTCGTGCCAGGAACAGCGGCGGACAATGGCCACGGGCGTATCGGGCGATTTCCCCCGGCGCAGGAGGGCCTCGCTCCACGGGCCCGCCGAGGTGACTCCCATGTAGAAGACCAGGGTGCCCGGGAAATCGGCCAGGGCACCGTAGTCCAACGTCCTACCCTCCTTGCCGTGCCTCTCCTGACCGGTGACCAGCGCAACCGCCGACGACCAATCGGCGTGGGTGATGGGAATGCCGGCGTAAGCGGCGGCTGCCAGCGCCGCGGTAACCCCCGGGACCGTTTCGTACGGGATTCCGGCGGCGAGCAGGGCGGTCGTCTCTTCGGTGCCCCGGCCGAAGACGTCGGGATCCCCCCCTTTGAGCCGGACTACGATCTTGCCCTCTTCGGCGGCCGCCACCATCCGGGCATTGATCTGGTCCTGCCCCATTCCCGCTCCTTGCCCATGATGTCCCAGGCACACCGTCTCCGCCCCAGGGGGAACGTAGCTCAAGAGCGCCTGGTTCACCAAGTAGTCATAGAGGACCAAGTCGGCCTGACGAAGGCACTCCACCCCCTTAAGAGTGATAAGGCCCGGGTCTCCCGGACCTGCTCCCACCAAGTACACTTTCCCCATCTTTTTCGCATTTGGCTCTGGGATCATGGACGGCGCCTGGCGGGAAGAGGCCAGAACGATCGAGGATTCCGGACTGGATCGACGGTGCACGTCCTTGAATCGTAACGGTTTGGGGCTCTGCCAGCGAGAGGGGCTGCCGCGCAGGCCGACGAAGTAAGGCGTTGTGTTGGGGATTTAAGTTGTTAAAATAATAGGGGTAAACGGAGGACCGGTTTGGTGGGCAGCAGACCGGTCGGCCAGGAGCGGCGGACCAGCTTGTCGGACCATCGATGAACGATCGGGCCAGATATGGTAGCCGAAAAGAAGCCGTCGGGCGATGGTGAGGGGCGACAGCCGTCGGCGATCTCGCCAGCTAAACGAAAACGTCTCCAGCAGGCCTTCGAGGCCGCCAACCTGCAGATGCGGCAGGAGAACTACGACTACGCCAACGAGTTGTTCACTCAGTGCGTGCTCGGCGATCCTGCCAACCCGGTCTACGTGCAGAGCTTCCTCGGCAACCTCAAGCAGAAGTACAAGAACAACAAGAAGGGGAGCAGTCTGGCCTTCATCAGGGGCGCCGGGTCCCGAAGCATGGCGAAAAAGTCCCAAGTGCAGAAGGACTGGCCGGGGGTGATCAAGCACGGCGTCGAGGTGCTCAAGCTCAATCCTTGGGACGTCTCGACCTTGAAAGCCATGGCCACCGCCTGCGAGGAATTGGGGTATGGGGAATCCCAGCTCCATTTCCTGAAAATGGCGCTGGAATACTCGCCCAACGATGCCGAGGTCAATCGGCTGTGCGCCGTCGCCTTGAAGGCCCGGGGCCAATACGACCAGGCGATCGCCTGCTGGCACCGCGTGGAGAAGGCCAAGCCGGGCAACGAGGAGGCGTCTCGGGCCATCGCCAGCCTGGCCGTGGAGAAGACCATCCGCGACGCCGACTACCTCGGCGAGGACTCCAAGAGACTCAGGGAAAAACAGCCCGACGGCGTCGAGCTCACGCTCGAGCAGCGCCTGGAGCGCGAAATCCGCCGCAACCCCAAAGACCTCCCCCGCTACATCGAGCTGGCCGAGCTCTACCTGCGCGAGGAGTTGTTCGCCAAGGCGGCCGAGGTCTACCGCCGCGCCATGCAGGTCGACAAGACCAGCGTGGAGTTGGTCGAACGCCTCGAGGACGTCGAGATTCGCCACCTCCGCTCCCAGCTCGTCGAAGTGGAAAAACGGTTGGCCCAGAGCGACCGTCCCGAAGACAAGCAGCAACTGGAGAAGCTCAAGCGGCAGGTCTTCGAGACGGAGCTCGAGCACGCCAAGAACCGGGTGGAACGCTACCCGAGCAACCTCCAGTACAAGTTCCTCCTCGCCGAGCGCTTCAAGGCCCTGGGCCACTACAAGGAAGCGATCGCCGAGTACCAGACCGCCCGAAACGATCCCAAGTACCGCGGCGTCTCGGTCCTCGCGCTGGGCATCTGTTTCAAGAACATCAAGAAGTACCGCCTGGCGATGAAGCACTTCGAAGAGGCGATCGCGGAGATCGCCGATCGCGACGCCGAGAACCGGAAGATGGCCCTCTACCAGGCCGGCCGATTGGCCGTGGCGATGAGGGACCTGGAAGCGGGGGAGAAGTACCTCACCAGCTTGGCCGGGCTCGATTTCAGCTACAAGGACGTTGCGGTCCTACTGGACAAAATCGCCGAGCTCCGCAAGAATACGGAGTCCCAGGGACCGGGCGGCGGCCAGGGAATGGCAAGCAGCCCCACCTAACCCGTCCGGGACAGCACCCCCCCAAGGGGACCACTCCCGGCAATCTCTTCCCAACAAAACAGGCAAATCTCGGTAAACTATGCCCAACACCAAGAGTGCAGCAAAAAGGCTTCGCCAGAACATCCTCCGGCGGGCGAGCAACCGCTCCGTCAAGCGGGACGTCCGGACAAGGTATCGCAAAGTGATCGCCGCGCTGGAAGCAGGAAAGCCGGAAGAAGCCCGAACCCTCTTCCGCGACGCCACCAAGAAGCTGGACCAAGCCGCCGCGAAGCGGGTCCTCCATCGCAACGCCGCCGCCAGGCTCAAGTCCCGCCTGGCCGCCAGGATGAAGCAGTCCGCCGGAAAGAGTCAGTCGAATACCCCTTAGAACTCGATGTCTGCGGCATCGAAGACCGGGCCCTCGACGCACGTGCGGCGGTAGTCCCATTCTCCCCCCGCTTGGCTGCGGACCCTTGCCACGCAACTGAAGCAGACGCCAATCCCGCAGGCCATCGGGCTCTCCAGCGATACTTGGCAAGGCACCCCCAACTGGTGGGCAAGTGCCGCGGTCGCCTCCATCATCGGCTCGGGTCCGCAGCAGACGATGCGGCCGGGCAACGAAGACTCCGCGATGGCGGGCCCGATCAAGGCGGTCACCAGCCCGTGATGCCCCGCCGAGCCATCCTCCGTGCTGATCCGGACCTCTACGCCAAGGCGGCCGAAGTCCTCCACTCCCGCAAGGTATTCCGCCGTCTTGACGCCGTAGCAGAGAGTTGCCTTGGCGGCCCGCGGGACGCGCCGGCCCGGGGTTCCGTAGCTTTTCAACCCAAGGTACTCGTTTGCCAACGCCAAGAAAGGGGTCTGTCCGATCCCGCCTGCCACCATCACAAGGTGGTGCGTGGGGGTAGGCGGAAAACCATTGCCCAAAGGCCCCCAGACCTCCAGGGGAGCTCCGCTGTCCAGAGTTGCCAGGCGGCGGGTCATCTTGCCCACGGCCAGGTAGACAATGTCCAGCCCCACCGGGGTTCCGCCCAGCCCGGGCACCGTGTCGTAAAGGGCCAACGGCCGCCCGAGCAGCGGGTCGTTCGTGCCCGGCAGGCGGAGCATCAGGAACTGGCCGGGCACGACCCGCTCGGCAATCTCCGGACAGTCAAGCCGCAGCCGATACGTGTCGCGTGCCACCGGCACGTTCTCGTCGATAGCGACCGTTCCGTGCCACGCGCGATCGGGATAGAAGACCTGTCTTGCGGGTTGAGTCATGGCGCTCTACGGCTCGCTCTACGGCTTTCTCGTGGCGGCCCGGCGAATTGCCTCGATTTCCTGCCGCGACAGGCGGCGGTAGGCGCCCGGGGAAAGTCTCCCTAGACGGATCGGGCCCACCGCAATCCGCGTCAGGCGGAGCACTTTGTGGCCCAGGCGGGCCAGGACCCGGCGAATCTCCCGGTTCCGCCCTTCGTCCAGGATCATCTCCAGAAGGGTGCTCTTGGAATGCTGGGTTTTGATCTTCACCCGCTGGGCCCGGGCCACCCCCTCCGCCAAGTGAACCCCCTGCACCAACTTCTCCAGGACCTCGCGCGTCGGCCTCCCGGCAACCAGGACGCGGTAGGTCTTGCCGACTTCGTACCGCGGGTGGGTAAGCCGGTTGGCCAATTCACCGTCGTTGGTGACCAGAATCAAGCCCTCGCTGTGCAGGTCGAGCCGGCCCACCGGAAAGAGCCGCTCCCTGCCGGACGGCACGAGGTCGATCACGCGGGGGCGTCCTGAGGGGTCGCGATGGGTGGTCACGACTCCGGGAGGTTTATGGACCGCGTAGTAGACCCGCTCGGCCCGCGGGAGGGGCATTCCGTCGACCCGGATCTCCTGGCACGTAGGGTCCACCCGGGTCCCCAGTTCACTTACCACCACGCGGTCGACCTCGACCCGGCCTGCCCGGATCAATTCCTCGCACTGGCGTCGGCTGCCCATCCCGGCCGCGGCCAGGACCTTCTGGAGGCGGTCCCCGCGGACGACGAGTTCCCCTTGCCCGGGCGCGACAACTTCCCGCCCCCGGGACTTGGCCCAAGGCCCCTCCTTTCTCCGACGCTGACGGGCACTCATAGAAGCTGACGAACACTCGCCAAAGACGACTGTGGACGCAGACACGAGCCGGACCGGACAGCCCGTCATGATACCGCGGAGAGAGGAGATCCGACAGCGAGCGGATCGTCTAGTGCGGAACGCGGTTCTAGGGCACGGGTGCGGGGGTGGCCCCGTTGGCAGAACGAACGCCGGGGACCGGCCAACGGGCGCGGGCCGGCTCGGCCAAGGGCCGCTGGGACTCACGCGGCCGGGCGCCGACCACGTCCGGAGCCACGTCTGTTTGGGCAAACGGGTCGAAACGCTCGGCCACACGTTGCTGATAGGCCGCAGGCCCGGGACGGGCCCAGCTCGGACCGCGCAGACCCGCGCACCCGGCAACTCCGACGAGTGCCACCGCCAAAATGAGCCTGGCCGAGTTTCTCACTGCGACGCTCCTCGAACTACCGGGCGGCTGGCCGGCCAGCGGAGTCTCCGGCCGGCAAGGGAACCGTCGCCAGATCGCCGGGAGGGCGGATTATAGGGGCAAGCTGCGGTCTCCAGAAGGCCAATCCGGCCCGCTGCCTGTCCGCCTGTCCGGCCGTTCCCCCGGAATGGATCGGCAGCTCACGTCCGAATGCATAAGTCTTTTCTTCGCAATAAGTTAGGTCAAGCCAGATAAACACTTACAGCGGTTTCCCCTGCCCTGGCAGCACTCCCTGCTAGGGGGGATACGTCCTGGGAAGGAACGAGTATACTATAGGGAACTGGCCGTAAAGGGCTCAGGGCTCCCGCCTTCTTGCCGCGCAGCGACTCTCCCATGCCGCGAAAACGCCACGACGAAGACCTCTTCAAAAACTCCACCATGACGTTCGGGGAGCACCTCGAAGAGCTGCGGAAATGCCTTTTCAAGGCGGTCCTCGGTCTCGTGGCGGGGCTGTTCGTTGGCTTTTTCGCCGGCGGCACCGTCGTCGACTACATCCAGACACCCTTGCGAGCCGCGCTGAGGAGTCACGTCGTCGAAGGCGCAATCATCAAACTGGATCAGCAGATCGAGGAAACTCGGGAGCAAGGGCATTCGCTGGAGTGGAACGCCGAGCAGGCCAAGAACCTGGTCGAACAAAGAGGCTTCCTTCCCGAACTTGTCTACGTTCGGCTTCGCGACTTCATGCCCCAGGCGGAGAACCCGGGAGGGCGGAATTCAGAGGGGACGGCGACGAAAGCGCCGCCGGCCGGCGGCGAAGCCGGGCAAGACGCCGCCGAGGCCCTCAACGCCGATCTGGTCCCCAGGCTGATGTGGCATCACGTCGAGGACGACCGGCGAGTCCGCGCCACGGCGCTGAATGCCCAGGAGGGATTCATGATCTGGCTGAAGGCGTCCCTTCTGGTGGGCGCCGTCCTTTCCAGTCCCTGGATTTTCTACCAGCTCTGGAGCTTCGTGGCGGCGGGCCTGTACCCGCACGAGCGGCGTTACGTGAACATCTACCTGCCGTTCAGCGTGGGCCTGTTCATCTTCGGCGCGGCCGTGGCGTTCTACGGGGCGTTTCCGCTGGTGCTCAGGTTTCTCTTCAGTTTCAACACCTCTTTGGGAATCGAGATCGACCCGCGGATCAGCGAGTGGCTGAGCTTTGCGCTCTTCCTTCCGCTGGGCTTTGGGATCGCCTTCCAGTTGCCGCTGGTGATGCTGTTTTTGCAGCGGGTGGGGATTTTCACGGTGCAGGCCTACTTGTCCTACTGGCGGGTGGCGGTGCTGGTGATCTTCGTGATCGCGGCGATCCTGACGCCGCCCGACCCCGGCAGCATGACGCTGCTGGCCCTCCCGCTGACGATGCTCTATTTCGGCGGGATCCTGTTGTGCAAGTGGATGCCGCGGGGCCGCAGCTTCCTCGACCCGGTGGAGGACTGAGGAAGTCTGGCGCCGGAGGGCAGCGCCGCCGCACGCCTTCGGCGTTGCGGCTAAACGGGCGGAAACCGTTCTCCGCCGGGCTCTCGGCCGGCTAAATAGCTTCCCCGCCGCGCTCGCCGGTGCGGATGCGGATGCAGTCCTCCAGGGGGAGGACGAAGATCTTGCCATCCCCGACCTCGCCGGACGTACCCGTTCGCCCGCCCTTGATGATCGCATCGATCGTGGGCTGGAGGAACGGCTCGTTCACGCCGATCATCAACTGGACTTTGCGGACCAGGTTCACGGACAGCTCGTGGCCGCGGTAGACCTCGGTCTGTCCGCGTTGCCGCCCGAACCCCTGCACGTCCATGACCGTCAGCCGGAAGACCTCGACGTCGGCCAGGGCGGCTTTCACGGCTTCCAGCCGGTCGGGCTGGATGATGGCGATGATCAGTTTCATGGTCGCAGTGCCCTCGAGATTCGCGGGGTGTATTGTATCGCCCGGGCGGGAATAACTCAAGGGGAGGTCCGCCGCGAGGGAAAATCGGCCGGATCGCCCCGTTGCCGGAGGCCGGCATGGAACCCCAGGGCCATCGTGCGGCCGCTGGGCCAGCCGTTGCGGCAGGACCGGTCCGCCCGTGGCGGGTCTCGGCGCGTGCGAGACTCTCGCACTGCGGCGAACCCCGCAAGGTTCAGAACGACACGATCAGGTCGATGGCGGCAGTGAACTGGCTGTTCTTGGTCCGGTCGTCGAACAAGGGAAGCCCTTGACCCTGGTACCAATCCCAGCGAACCTCCGGTCGCAACCGGAGGTTGGCGTTGGCGTAAGGTTGAGACCGGCGCTGACGGCTTGGCAAGCGGGCGGTTGTTGACGAATAGGGGGAAATACAGTACAACCGAACGCTAACGCGAATGGGGCCACGCTCGGAGGTAGATCAGACGTGTTGATTCACGACTGCGCCGGAGACGGCAATGTTGCGGGCGTTGCCGATGAGTTCGCCCGGAACGTTGATGTCGAGGCCCGAGACCAGGGCTACGACTATACGCCGCTGATGCATGCTGTCACCAGCGCGAGAGCGGGACTGGACATGGTGCGGTTCCTGCTGGAAAGAGGCGCCAACCCCAACGCGGTTCGCGTGGCCAAAGAATTTCAGTGCTTGGAGTGCGTCCTGAGCCTGGCGGTGAAAACGGGAAGCCGCGACAAGATTGCCTTGCTTCTCGACGCCGGCGCCGACATCCGATATGAACGCCCAAGTCGGTACGATGTCCTTATCGATGCCATGCACAGGCGAAATATCACCAGAGATCCCGAACTGGTGCCGATCCTCCGGCTGTTGATCGATCGGGGGGCAAAGCTGAATACCGAGAGCGAGCACGGCGAATCTGCGCTGAGTGTTGCCTCACGCAATGGCCGCTTTGATGCAGTGCACGTGCTCTTCGATGCGAACTCGGACCCCAGCCCGTTGGACTGGACGCCGCTGATGCGGGCCATAGCGTTAGGGACGCTGGCGGACGTGCGAGCACAGCTCGATCGGGGAGCGGACCTCGCGGCGCGGGATCGCTGGAGCAGAACCCCCTGGTTGCTTAGTCTCCAGGTTGGCGACGTGCCAAAGGCCAAACTGCTGCTGGCGGCCGGGGCAAGCCGCCAGGACCGAGGCCATTGGGGGAAAGTGCCGCTGATGTATCCGATCGCCAATGGCCATGTCGCTATGCTGCAATGGCTGCTGTCGGAAGGATTCAACCCGGATGACGCAGATGAATCCAAGACGACGCCCTTGATGGAGGCTGCGGAGGAGGGGGCAGTGGAATGCGTGAAGGTTCTGATGGAAGCGGGAGCCAATATCCAACTCGAAAACAAGTTTGAGGACAGGGCTATTGCGCTGGCCTCCAGTGTCGACGTTGTCCATCGTCTCGTCGGCGGTGGGGCCGACCTCAATGACATTAACGACGACGTGCGGGCCGCACTGACCAAACTGCCAAACGACGAGAGGATATACGTCTCCCGCGAGGAGTACTTGGCGACGAAGCACCGGCGCTTTGGCAAGAGCAATCCGGAGACGATGAACTACCCGTTCTGGAAGTCGATGGTCACGGCCGGGGTAAGTGCATGGTTCGCCAAAGACCACTTCGACGACAAGGAATTCAAACGCGACGAGATCTTTTGCTTCAAGCGATTCGGAAAGTCGATCAACGAGCTTCCCGACGGGCGAATCATCGAGATTGCGGGCGAACACGAAGATTATTACGAACCGAGTTTCTGCATATACAACGATGTGATCGTTCACCACGGCGATGGGACGTTCGATATCCTGGGGTATCCGAAAGAGGTCTTTCCCCCGACGGACTTCCACACGGCGACTCTCGTGGCAAAGTTCATCTACATCATCGGCAGCCTCGGCTACCCTCGCGAACGACGGTACGGCGCAACCCAGGTGCACCGCCTTAATATTGAAACCCTCGCCATTGAGGAAGTGCAAACTTCGGGCGATAACCCCGGGTGGATCAGTAGTCAGAAGGCGACCTTGCGAGGGAATCATGAGATCTACATCCACGGCGGAAAGGTCGGCGTATGGAACGCCGGTGCGGAGGACTATGTGGATAATCCGTCCGAGTACGTCTTGAACTTGGACACCTTGGTGTGGCACAAGGTCACCCACACCGGTTGAGGTGAGAGGCCGTCTGGGCAACGGCGGAGAGTTCAGAACCTGACGATCAGGTCCGTTGCCCAGAGAAACTGGCGGCTCTTGGTGAAGTCGTCAAACGGCTGAGCGATCGCCGGCACCCAGGTGTTCTCCCAGTCCCAGCGGACTTCGCTCCGCAGGACGAGGTTGTTGCTCGGCTTGTAGTTCACCCCCAGCGAAAGCTCGTTCCAGGCCGCCGGAACGGGAGACAGCGGAATCCCGTGCGGATCGCCTAGACCCTGGACCACCAGGCCGTCGTCATCGTTGAGCCACTCGTACCGTACCCCCACGCTCCAGCACGGGTTCAGCTCGTAGATCAGGTAGTGGACGAAGCTGTACCACTCGCCGTGGGTCCTGCCGAACTGGGTCTGGACCGCCTCGGGGTCGTATCCCAGGTTGTGCTCGAACCCATAGCTCAGCTTATCCGAGAGCTTGCTGCGGAGGACCAGGGCATAGTGGGTCAGGGTGCTCTCGATCCCGGCCGGTTGCCGGTTGTTCAAAAAGAGTTCAAACGCCAGCGAGGTCCTCTTGTCGGGGCTCGTCCAGTTGACCCCCGTGAAGTACCCGAGCTTGCCGTTGGTCGGCTCCCACGCGTTCCAGCCGGTGTCCAGGCCGCCATTGACCGAAAGTCGGTCGTTGAGCTGGTACTGGAGCTGGGCTCCCGTGAGGCTCGTCGGCTGGGCGTAGAGGAACGTGTAGGAATGGGAATAGAAGAAGTTGTCCTCCACCATCGCCGTTTCATAACCGCACGGGGCATAGAAATGGCCGGCCCGGAAGAGGAGCTTCTGGAAAGCGAGATCGCCGTACAACTGGGGCATGGCCAGGCCGTAGAACCGCGCGCTGCCGCTCCAGTCGTCGTCGAGGCCCGAAGCCGTGACGAAGCGGTGATCGGTGCCGTAAAGGAAGTCGACGCGGCCGCCCAGCTCGGGGGTGCGCTCGCCCGGCTTCGCCACCCTTTCCGCGATCAAGTAGAGCTGGTTGAGCTGGTACTCGTTGGACCGGTCATTGAAGGCGACGGGGCCGTTGAAGCGGTTGGCCGGGCGGTCGGGGCTCCACGTGTACCCCTGTTCGAGCCAGCCGCGGAGCCCGATCCGGGAGTCCTCCAGCGCGGGCAGCTTGAACAGCCGGTACGGCTCGCCGTCGCAGTCGTCCTCGCACACGGTGCAGGCATCGCTGGACACGGCCGCAGCGGTGCCCGGGACCGCAGACGCCGCAGCCGGGGGCTTCGCCGGCGGGGCCTCTTCTTTGAACGGGTTTCCCCGCTTGGTCCCCGCCGCCGAGGAAGTCTGCTCCTGGACAGCAAAACCTTTAGGGAGGCCGGAAGCCGTTTGCCTCGCGGTAGGGCCGAAGCGAGCCTCCGCGATCAGGGCGGTGGTGAGATTCTTCGGCGCGTCTGGCTGAATCACCCCTACCGGGCGGACGTCGCCGTCCGATTGCCACACGTAGTCGGACTCGTCGTCACCCCGGACGGGAACCATCGACGTCGCAGCAACGGCGGCAACGACTATCGAGAGTGTCCGGATCCAAATCCTCGCCATCCTTCGGTCCCCCCTAGAGCAGCAAGCACGGGCGGTCGCCCGGGCAGCCCCTACTTTCGGCACATCTGCTTCTCTCGTTATCGGCGGAAGAATCCGAACAAGCCGCAGAATTTACGACGACGGCCCCGGGGCGGCGGGTCGCAGCCCAGCGCGGGCGTTAAACTTTAACGCCTGGGAAAAGCTTGCCTTGGGCGATCGATGCGTCGCGCCCCTTCGGCCTCAAGCCCAAGAGATCGCGGAAGAGCGCCCTCGGTCAGGAGAGAGCTTACATCCCGTGCCCCCGACGTACCCCCAGAAGGAGCGTCCAGAAACCTTGCCTCGGCGGAGGTGGCTTCGTATGGTTCTTGGCAAGTGGTTCCGGTCCGGCGGCCGGGCAGACGCAATCCAGCGAACCGTGGCCAGACAAAAGGAGCGTAGCATGAGCGCCAGCAGAATCTCGCGACGCAGCCTGCTGAAGGGTGCGGCGGTCGGGGTGGCCGTCCCTTGGTTTCTTGGTTCCCAGAGCGTGGCGGTGGCAAAGGAACACCCGTTGCCCGAGCTCCCCTACCCCCGCGACGCCCTGGCGCCGCTGATCTCCAAGGAAACCCTCGATTTCCACTACGGCAAGCACCACGCGGCCTACGTGGCCAACCTCAACAAGCTCATCCCGGGCACCGACTTCGAGGACATGACCCTGGAGGAGATCGTCAAGCGTGCCAAGCCCGGGCCGATCTTCAACAACGCCGCCCAGGTGTGGAACCACACGTTCTACTGGAACTGCCTCTCGCCCAAGGGAGGCGGGGAGCCCGGCGGCGAGCTGGCCGGGGCGATCGAGAAGGATTTCGGGTCGGTGGCCAAGTTCCGGGAGGCGTTCACCAAGGCGGCCACCACCCTGTTCGGCTCGGGCTGGGCCTGGCTCGTCCGCGAGCCCGGCGGCAAGCTGGCCGTGGTCGCCACCAGCAACGCCGGCAACCCGATGACCGAAGGCAAGACGCCCCTTCTGACCTGCGACGTGTGGGAGCACGCCTACTACATCGACTACCGCAACCGGCGGCCCGACTACGTCGAGGCATTCTGGAAACTGGTCAACTGGAAGCTCGCCGGCTCCCGGTAGCGTTCCCCGGACGCAGGGCGTCAAGGGTTGACGCCCACAAACAAGACGCTGTCTTGCGAGGGACCGGTCCGGTGTGTCCCCAACAACGGCCGTCCCGACCTCCGCGGGGCAAAAACGCCCGCGCTTTGCGCAAGTATGGGCCACAAGCGGGCGGGACGCAGACTCTGTGTGCGGTCTCAGAGCCTCTCCCGAAAAGCCGTCAGCTATCAGCACTCAGCTTTCAGCTCCCAATCGGTACCCGATGGCGGTGACCCAAGGGCAATGACGCATCTCTTTGCCATGCGTTGAGTTGCTGCGAACATCCCCACGCGCAGAAAGCTGATAGCTGACTGCTGACTGCTGACTGCTGACTGCTGACTGCTGATCGCTGAAGCGCCAGGGGTCGTTTTTCCGGACGCGCCTTCAATCGGCGCATTGCGCATAGTCGATATGGCCATCGCGGCCCCGCCCGGTTTCCATTTGCCGCCACCGCGAAAAAAAACTACGGTTTCTTGAGTCCAGGTGGGGCAACGGGGACCTGACGGGGGCGGATCGCCCAACGTTTTCCGTGGCACGGGCGAGGCGCCCCTTTTTCTCCTTGAGTTGTTGATGGTCGCTTCCAATCGGGAGGTTCACGATCATGAGTGACTATAAGCGCGGGCGGCTGTACGTCGACAGCAGGATCCAGGGCGCGCTGATGGTGCGCGCGGCCGTGTACTGGGCACTCTGCCTGTTGACCATGACGCTGGTGCTCGTCGGGTGGCGGATCCTTGTCAATCCCGTCCGGGCGGCACAGACCCATTTCAACGACATCCTCTTCCACTACGGTCCCGCGATCGTGGTCGGCGTCCTCTTGCTCCCCTTGGCGGTCTTCGACGTGCTCCGGCTGAGCAACCGTTTTGTGGGGCCTTTTTTCCGCCTTCGCGGGGCGATGCGCCAGCTCGCGCGCGGCGAGCGCGTGGACCCGATCTTCTTCCGCAGGGGGGATTTCTGGCACGAGTTTGCCGAAGAGTTCAATGCCGTGGCGGCCCGCCTCGAAGCGGCCGAGCGGGCGCTGCGCGACAAGGGGCACAAGGTGTCGTCGCCGGCGGGGAGCACGCGCGGGCCGGCTGAGTGACCGGCGGCGGCCGTGATCCCGGCGATCTGTTGTTCTGGAGGGCGGTCAACCATGAACGCGGTCTTTCCCGCGCGTCGCACGCGCGATCGTCAAGGGGCGATGGCCATTTTGGCCGCGCTGTTTCTGGTCATCTTGCTGGCCTGCGTCGCTTTTGCCGTGGACCTCGGCTACCTGTGCCTCGCCCGCAGCCAGGCCCAGAACGCCGCGGACGCGGCCGCGATGGCGGCGGCCTGGAAGATGCTCGACGAGAAGCGATGCGACGGGCCCGCGGCACTGGCGGAGCTCCTCGTCCAGGCCCAGGACACCGCGGCCAAGTTCTCCGCGGCCAACCACATCGCCGGCCGCGCGCCGCAGTTGGGACTCAATGCCAACAACGACCTCGGCGGAGACCTCGTCTTCGGGCGCATGACGAGCGGCGGACAGATGTCCAACCTCGGAGACCCCCTTTCCTGGAATTCCGTTTTTGTGCGGATTCGCCGCGACGCGAAGCTCAACGGCCCGGTCAGCCTGTTCTTCGCCCGGGCGCTGGGGATCCGCTCCGCCGCCATCGAGGCCGAGGCGATCGCCACGTTCCAGGACGGGGTCCAGGGCTTTCGTACCCCCGCCGGACCGACGAGTCTGGTTCCCTTCGCGATGAGCATTCAGGATTGGAAGAACATCCTCGCGGGGACCGGCGGCGCCGACAACTGGACCTGGAACGTGCAAACCAAGACGGTCAGCGCCGGGGCGGACGGGGCCCGCGAAGTGAAGCTGTTCCCGGACTCGATGGCCAAAGGGGGGATTGTTCCCGGGAACTTCGGCACGCTGAACATCGGCCCGCCCAACCTCGGCTCCCCCGACCTTATTCGGCAGATCGGGCAAGGGATTTCCGCCGCCGATCTGAGCTACTACGGCGGCGAGCTGGCTCTGGACCCGGTTTCAGGCACCTTGCCGCTGGGCGGCGACACGGGGGTCACGGCCACGATCTTTTCCACTGCCCAAACCATTCTCGGCAAACCGATCACCGTGTTCCTCTACGACACGGCGGTGCACTCCGGGTCCAACTCGATTTTTACGATCGTGGGATTCGCCGGGGTGCGAATCATGTACGTGGAGGGGCCCGGCGGCGGGCCCGGCGCCTTGTACGTGCAGCCCGCCGTCGTCGTCGACAACTCGGCCGTCCCGGGCACGGCCCCGAGCTCGTTCGTCTACCGGAAAGTGATCCTCAGCAAGTAGCGGCGATCGGCGTCGCCGATCTTCCTAGTTCTCTCCCGGCGTGACGACGAGCGTCGCTTCCAGCCTCTTGCGGAACTCCAGCAGCTCCCGTTCTTGGGATTCGCTGAAGTGGCCCTGGCGGTGGGCGTAGGTGTCCATCCAGGTGACGAACCGGTCGAGGCTGGCCGGGTCGAGACGCACCCCCTCGTGGCCGCCCGGCTGCGTGAGCAGCGCGTAAAGCTTGCTTCGAGCCGCGGTGCACTGGCCCACGATCGAGCGGTCCCGCTCGAACGCCAGCTTCTTCAGGTCGCCGTCGCCGAAGGAGAGCAGGCTCGCGTAGGCGGCCGCGGGCGTGAGATCGAGCTTGGACGCCCGGGCGTGGGTGCTCCCCGGCCGGTGGCACTCGACGCACTGCCGCTGGCGCACCGGCTCGACCAGCCGGTCGAAGCTCAGCGGCCAGGAGCCGCTGGGGCCCGGGGCCGGCTTCGAGGGCTCCCGCCGCGCGGCCAGCGGCGCCCGGCTTACCCGCGGCGCCAGGTCGCGGTGCTCGTGGCAGCCGATGCACGACAAGGTCTGGTTCGCCTGGACGTAAGTGAGCGAGCGCATCGTCTGCACGGCCAGGTCGCTTTGGTCCAGGGCCTGGAAGAAGAGCGAGATGCCCGAGGGGGCGCGGAAATAGGCCGAGCCGTCCTCCTCGACCGGGACGGTGCCGAGGACGAACTTGCCGGGGTCCTCCGCCGAGACGCCGAGGTTGGGCGTGTTCATCAGCGGCTGGACCTTGGGCGGGACGCCGACGATCCGCAGCCGCTTGATCGAGCCCCGCGGGACGCCGGGGAGCCCCTGGTAGACGTCCTGGACGAGGAGCCGGCCTTCCTGGGGGCCGTCGCCCGCCAGGCCCGCGTAGGCCGGCGGCCTCGCCCGGGGACGTAGCGGGATCGGGTTGCCGCACGAGATCGCCGGGTCGCGGTAGAGCAGCTCCTGGTTGCCGAAGGCGTCGTAGAGGTAAAGCCCCATCGCACTGGAGGGGTTCTGCTCCTCGCTTTCGACGCGGGTGTGCGGCGGCAGCTTGTGGTCGGCCCAGCCCACCAGGTAGTATTCTTCCGAGAGCGGCCAGGGGTTGGCGTAGTAGTGGTCCGCCCAGGCCTCGGTCTCGGGGAAGGGGACCTCGGGCGTGAGCCGCACCAGGGGGGCGGCCTCTTCCGTGCCCCGGGTCCGATCCAGCAGGCAGAGCGACCCGCCCAGGATCGAATGGTGCGCCGAGGCGGTGAACATCAGTTTTTGCGAATTGGGGATCGCCACCGCCTCGCAGACCACCTGGGGCCGGACCGTGTAGTTGCCGTAGACCAACTGCGGGTTGGTGCCGTCCGGGTTGGTCGACCAAAGGCTGAAGAAGGGGCCATTGAAGCGGTCGATGTAGTCCCAGCGGGTGTAGAGGATCCGGCCGTCGTTGGCCACCGCCGGGGTCCACTCGAAATTCTCGAACGCCGAGATCGGCCGCAGGTCCTTCCCCGCGGCGTCCAGGGCGTGCAGCGTGAACACCGGCACAGGCCGGTAACTGTCGCCGCCGCAGCGGACGTAGCTGTCGGGCAGGTCGGCCGCCTGTGTGGCCGCGGTGTTCGCCTTGGTGCACTGGAGGAAGAGCCCCTTGCGGGTCGAGAGGAAGGCGATCTCGCCGTTGGGGAGGTACCGGGCGTCGAAGTCGTCGTAGCGGCCGCGGGTAAGCTGGCGCACGCCGCTCCCGTCGACCTTCATCTCGAAAAGGTGATAGAAGGCGTCCTCCGGCACGCCGGTCTTGCTGGCCTTGTCCCGCAAGTCGGGCACGTGCGGATAGAACTTCGAGTAGGCAAACACGACCCGCTTGCCGTCGTGCGACAGGTCGGGCCGGAGGAAGCTCCCTTCCGGCCAGCCAGCGGTGAGACATCGCACCTTCGGCCGGTCCCCCTTGAAGCCCTCGAGGACGAAGATGCCCCCGCCGGGACGCGACCACCAGCCGTAGAACTGGTCGGACATGTGCGGGAATCGCGTGGGGACCGCCTTGACGAACAGGACGGAGTCGAAATCCAACAGCGGGTTGCCCAGGGCCATTGTCCGCACCGCCCAACGGGCACGGAAGTAAAGCTCCCGTTTTACCTGATCGGGCGGATCCGGCGGGAGCTTCTTCCACTGCCCGGCCATCTGGCGGAGCGCGTCGGACTGGGCGTCGACCTTGGCCCCCAGCCGCCGCTGGCTCTCGGCCAGCCGCGAACCACGCTCGATCACCGTGGCGATCGGGTACTCCTTCGAGCCCGGCGCAGCGGACCGCGGCGCGCGGGCCGACCAGGTGCTCGTGCTGCTCTGCGTGGCCGGCTTGCCCAGGGCCACGTTCCGCTGGTCGCCGGCCGCATAGACCTCGACCTCGTCGAGGTGGAAGTAGCTTTTGCCGGCAAGCCCCAGGCGGAGATAGCGGGCCGTCGTGCCTTGGAGGTTTATTCGGAGCGGCTTCTTGTCGGTGAAGCCATAGAAGACCGTGCCGTCGTGCCGGTAGACCTGCTTCAGGGTTTTGCCGTCGTCGGAGACCCAAACCAGGATCCGCGCGTTCCGCTCGGCAAGCTCGCAGCGGTTGTAGAGCAGCAGGTGGTCCAAGGGGACCGGTTTTTGCAGGTCGACCTGCCACCAGGGGTTGTCTTCGTTCTCGGTATGGAAGCCCCACTTGCCGTTCTTGACGCCGTCGACGCCCCCGGCGGCGTCCTCCTCGCGGGTCACGTTGGCCGGACTCGCGGCGGCCGAGGCGACGCGGAGCTCGTCCTGGCGGAGCCAGTCGGCCTCGATCTGCTGGCGGGTGACGGCCGGGTCCTCTTGCCGCGGGGCTGCGGGGCCCGACAGCACGGCAGCCCCGGCCAGCCCTCCCCCCAACCAAGCTAGCACCCCTGCCAGAGTCGAAACGCAATCAGCTCGCCTCACTGGGGCGCTCCTTTCCGCGGGTCCTTCGTTACGGCTCAGTTCCTGCAAAACCCCAGTTAGCCCGCATTTCTCACCGTCCCGGCACGTTTCGAGACAGTGTGCCACTGCTTCGCAGAAGCAGTGCCCTTCTCAACTCCGTACCACTGCTTGCCTTGCGGCAAGCAGTGGCACACGATGGTGAGAGATGCGGGTTAGGGCCCCTTCCGCACTTCCCCCATGCTATCCACCCTCCTCGCCAGACAGCAAGGGGAAAGCCTCCTCCCGCGGCCCGCGGGCCGACCGCGGGGCCGAACTGGGGGTGGAAAATCGGCCCCCTTTAGTGGTAGACTTGATCTGTTGTCGTCTTGTTGCCGTGATCCAGGTCAACCTCACGGATCGTAGTATACCTATGTATCGTAATCGTAAACCGCTCGGTCGGCTGGCGACCGCCCTCCTGTTGGCCGGCCTGTTGGCGCTGGCGGGCTGCCGCGGCTCGACCCGCGAGTCGGCAGCGGAGGCCCCGGCCGATGCGACCTATGCCGCCGGGTGCCGCCAGCTTGACGAAGGGCACGTCGACGAGGCCCTGGCGTCTTTCAACGAGGCTCTCCGGGACGACCCGGGCCACACGGCGGCCTTTTTCAGCCGCGCCAGGGCCTACGCAAAAAAGGGAGAGCCGTATCGCGCCATGGCCGACTACGCGGAAGCGATCCGCCGCGATCCGTCCTCGGCGGAGGCGTACGTCCAGCGGGGCCGCCTCTACCTGGACTGCGGATTTCCGGAAAAGGCCATCGCCGATCTCACCGCCGCGATCGGGTTGACCCCAAACAGTGCCGAATTCCACCACCTCCGCGGGATGGCCTACGCGAAGAAGGACGACTTGCGGACTGCGCTCGAGGACCTGACTGAAGCCGTCCGGCTCGACCCGAAAGACGCCAAGGCGTACGCCGATCGGGGCCGGCTGTTCGAGCGGCGGGAGGACCTCCAGGCCGCCCTGGCCGACTTCACCCGGGCGATCCAACTCGAGCCAGGCTTCGCCGAGGCCCTCTACGCTCGGGCCCTGGCTTATGAGAAGGCGGGCGACCGTGCCCGGGCAGTCACCGATCTGACCGAGGCGATCCGGCTCAAGCCGTCCTTTGCCGACGCCTACCAGAAGCGGGCCGCGGCGTGCCGAGAGCTGGACTGGGACCGGGTCGTCGCCGACACCACCGAGGCGATCCGCTTGTCGCCCCGGCTGGCCGAGGCCTGGAACCTCCGCGGGCTGGCCTGGATCGCCAAAGGCGAGCCGCAGAAGGCGATCGCCGATTGCTCCGAAGCCCTCCGCGTCGATCCGCAGTACGCCGGGGCCTTCAACAGCCGCGGGATTGCCCACCTGCACAACAAAGACGCCCCGAAGGCCCTGGCCGACTTCACCGAGGCGATCCGCCTCAACCCGCAACTGGCCGAGGCGTACAACAATCGCGGCCTGGCCTTCGAGGAGCAGGGGCAGCCGGACCGTGCGATCGCCGACTACAGCGAGGCCCTCTGCATCGACCCCAACGACGCCAAGGCGTACAACAACCGCGGCCTGCTCCACGAGAAACGCGGCGAGCTGTTCGCCGCGCTGGCCGACTACAGCGACGTCCTGCGGCTCCAGCCCAACAATGCTGCCGCTTACCATCGCCGGGGCCTCGCGGCGATGGGGCGAAACGACCTTGCCCAGGCCGTTGCCGACTTCACCCGCGCCATCCAGCTCGATCCGCGCTACGCCGCGGCCTACGAAAGCCGGGGCGCCGCCTACGAGCAGAAGGGGGACCTCGCCACCGCGGCGGCCGATTACTGGGAGGCCATCCGCCTCAATCCCGAAGACCCTGGCGCGTACGAGCGCCGGGCGGGGGCGGCGATGAAACAGGGCGACTTCGAGCGGGCCCTGGCCGACTACAACCAGGTCGTCCGGCTGCGCCCCAAGAGCGCCTCGGCGCTGGTGCGCCGCGGCCTGGTTCACGGCCGGCGCGGGGACCGCCGGCAGGCCATCGCCGACCTTACCGAGGCGATCCGCCTGGAGCCAAAACTCGCCGCGGCCTACTACCACCGCGGCAACGTCACCGGGGAAGGCGATTGGCAGAAGACCATCGCCGACTACACCGAGGCAATCCGGCTCGATCCGCAGTTTGTCTCGGCGTATGTCGAGCGGGGGACGGCCCGGCGGCGGATGGGCCAGCCCGCCGCGGCCGTCGACGATCTCACCCAGGCGATCCGGCTCCAGCCCTCCTCGGCGGGGGCTTTCTACGGCCGGGGCATCGCCTATCGCGAGCAAGGCTCTTTGGAGCGGGCCCTGGCCGACTTCCGCGAAGCACTCCGCTGCGACCCCAAGTGCGTCGACGCCTACGTCCAGCGGGCCGGGACCTACCTTGCCCTGGGCGACCCTTACCAGGCGGCGGCCGACGCGGATCGGGCCATCGCCTTGGATCCCGCCGGCGCCGCGGCCTACGAGGCCCGGGCACTGGCCAAGCTCGACCGGCGGGACCTCGACGGCGCGGTCGCCGATCTCACCGAAGCGATCCGCCGGGACCCGCGAAGCGCCCGGGCCCTGACCAACCGGGGCGTCGTCTTCCACCGCAAGGGCGACTTGGAGGCGGCGATCGCCGACTACACCAAGGCGATCGAGCTGGATCGCAGCGACGCGGCGGCGTGGTACAACCGCGGCATCGCCCGCTTCGCGCAAAGCGGCGGCAAGCAGCCCCAAGTGGTCGGCTACCGCGGCGGGCCGCCGGCCGCGGCATCCGACCCGGCCCTGGCCGACCTCAATGAAGCGATTGCTCTAAGCCCGCAACACGCCGCCGCCTATTTCAACCGGGGTGTCGTCCATCTCCGCCGCCAGGCGCTGGAAGCGGCGATCGCCGACTTCGAGAAAGCCCTTCAGCTAGACCCCGAGGATCCCGCGGCCCGCCGGCAGCTCGAGCTCGCACGGAGGCAGAAGACGGAACGGGCCCGGCTGGACGGCACGGGCACCTGAACGCCGGGTGCCGCTAGGCCTGGTCGAACAGGACGCAGAGGACCTCCAGGGACTGGGCGGCGCGGGCGGGATTGCGGGTGCCGTCGGGCCCTTGAAGCTCGGACCAGACCGACAGCGCGTAGCGGAGATACTGCTCCCGCGATTCGGCCACCAGCCGCTGGTCCAGCTCGCCGCGGACCGCCAGCCAGAGCGTTTTCAGCTCGTCGAGGGCGTCGGTCTTGCCGGAGATCGCTTCAAAAACCAGGTCGTCCAGCCGTTCCAGCTTGCCCAGGACGGCGGGACTGCCCGGGTCGAGGTGCTTGGAGGGGCAGTCGGGCCGGCGCTTCGAGACGGTGGGCGCGGTCACCTCTTTGTCGAACTTCCGGTGGGGGGCGTGCGCCTGGCGACGGTCGGCCTCGGGGCCCTCCGGCTCGACGCTCTGGGGCTCAGGCCGCGGCGGGGTGGGGGCGGGGAGGGCCGGGCGCTCGACCGGGCGGGCCAGTGGGCCGCCCCTTGCCTCCGCGCGTGCCGGCTCCTCCGCCCCGGCCGGCTCGCTCCCGTTGGCCGCCGGCTCGGCCTCGTAGACGTCGTTGGCCATCGACGAGGCGTCGAGCTCCTCCAACAACTGGAGCCCCCAAAGCGAGAGATCCTCGGAGGAGATCTTCAGGTCCCGCCGCGACAGCCGGCCGGCGAGGAAGGAGACGCGGCCCGACTTCAGCACCCGGTGGATGAGCCGCGGCCAGCTCTCGATGGGTGCGAACTCGGCCGGCGGGTTGTCCTTCAGGCGGAGCACGGCCACGTTGTACAGCCGCTCGACCCGCCGCAGCTCCTCGGGATGGCTCGACAGGGCCACGACGCGGAACGGCCTCCGCGAGGAGAACTTCAACCCGGTGGAGAAGGAGAACTCGGTACGGCACTCGGGCGGGAGGCAGTTGACCAGGCCGGCAATGAGCTGCTCCGCCGGAGGCCCACCGGCCACCGCGACGCTCACCGAGTCCAGGGCGGCCTGGACGAGCGTGGCCATCCACTCCGGGCCGGGGTTGGCAGAGAGGCGGGCCAGGAGGGCGGCATCGACTGCCGCGGCCCGCCCCGCCAGGCCGAACGGCTCGAGGACCTCGGGCAGGGCGTCGTACTGGCGGACCAGGCCGCTGGCCGTGGCGGCCCGCATCACCGCGAACGGATTGTTGGCGAACCGGGCCAGCACGCCGCGGGGGACGATCAGGCACTGCGTGTAGACGCGCACTCCCCCCCGGCCGCTGTATTCCCAGCCGGAAGGCGTGGTGCGGCTGACGCAGTACGCGCCGCTGGGAAGGGGGTGGAAGTTGACGCTCACCGCGCCGGCCGTCGGATCGATGAGGGAATCGTGCGAGGGCCCCCACGCGGCCAGCTCCCGGAGGTCCGCCTCGCCAGCGCCCGGACTGGCGGCGGCAATCTGGTAGCCGCTCCCCCGATCCGTCTCCGCGGACGTGAAGATGGCTTGGTCGATCCGGTCCATGTCGAAGGACGGTCCTCCGCGAGGGTCTACTTGCGGGCGGGCCCGTGGGCCTTGATCTGTTCCAAAAGCCATACGAACGGCTCGACGATCCCGAACGGCTCGATCCTGAGCGGCACGCGGACGCGGCCGCGGGTCCGCGACTCGCGCCACACGCAGGACCCGGCCACCCCCGCGGCGAAGAACTGGTGAATGGCGAACCGCTCCTGGCAGTGCTGCCACAGCCCGCTGGCGTGGGACTTCGCGTAGCCGCACGGATCGAGCACGCAATCCTCGCACTGGTCGGCCTTGGTGAAGACCAGCGCCAGCGGCCGGCGCGACCAGCTCTTCTTCGGGTCGTCGCTCAATTCGGCCAGGTAGCTGACCAGCTTCATCGTGAAGTAGTCCTGGTCGCGGTTGCCCTCCTTGAGCTTCACCGTGTCGATCAGCAGCATCGCCCCGGAGCACTTCTTCAAGAAGGAGCTGATGATGCGGTAGCTGTGCGGATGGTCGACTTCCTCCAGCAGGGCCTCGCCCGCCATGTCGGGAACGATCAGCTCCATGGGAATCCGCTGCTTCGGCCAGCGGATCTGGCAGTGGACCCAGTTCCAGCGATCGGGCTCGTTGGCGGTCTTCTCGGGGAAGGTGCAGCGGGCCAGCGCGGCCATCGTCATCTGCTGGAGCGTGATCGAAAACGCGCCCCGCGCCAACAACTGCATCTTCTCCGGATTGCGGGAAAGCATGTCCATGAGCATTCCCAGGTAGACCGTCTTGCCCACCGCGCTGCCGCCAATCACGGCGAGCATCCGCGGGTGGACCTTCTGGCTGTTGGCCTGATGGGCCAGGGCCATCGGCGCCAGGCAGTTGCGGCAGTACTCGGCGTCGTAGGTGTTCTCCGCCTCGCAGACGTAGCAGGGAATCGGCACCGCGTACTGGACGAGGCGGTAGGATTCGAGGGGAAGGATGGCGTCGCGGGTCATGTTCCGACCTCCACCGCGATTGGGCTCTGGTGTTCGGCCGCGACCGTCGACCCGTCGGCGGTCCGCGTCAAGACGAGGTCGCAGATCCCCACCGCGCAGCGGAACCCGACGTTGTGCCTCCTGGCGATGGCGGTTTCGCCGCTCTGGAACTGGCACGTCGCCTGGTTGTCGAAGTAGGTGTCGAAGGCGCCGCCGCGGATGCTCTTCATGGAAGCTTCCAGGACCCACTTCTCGCCGGGGAGCTCCGGCGGGACGAAGCTGCCCCGCATCCATTCCCACACGTTGCCCACCAGTTGATACACCCCGCCCACGCTCACCCCTTCGGCGAACTGGTTGACGGGGACGGTTCCTTTGGGGCCGGAGCCCCAGAGGTTGGCGCGGGTGCGGTCCATGGTGTCGCCCCAAGGGTAGCGGCGCTGGACGCGCATCGTGGCCGACACGCTCACCGGCCAGCCCGCCGCCTTGACCCACTCGGCGTCCGTAGAGAGCCGCTTGCCGACCCAGCGGGCGTAGGCCGAGGCCTCGTACCAGCTCACGCCGACGACGGGATGGTCCCGCAGGTGGGGCTCGTAGCAGCCCTTCTTCCAGGAGCGCGGTCCCGGCAGGCCCGTCTGGTCGACGAAGTCGAGCACCGCCGGCAGGATCGACGGCTCCCACAACGCCACCTGCTGGTATCCGCCGGCGGCCACGAATTCGTAGAACTGGCGGTTGGTCACCGGGTAGCGATCGAGGAAGAAATGCTCGACGCGGACGACCCGGCCTTGCCGCACCGCCATCTCCTCCTCGGTCAACTGGTTCTCGTCGACCGGGTCGTCGAGCTGCCCCAGCACCACGTCGCCGTCGGGCACCAGGGCCATCTCGTCTTCCAAGGCCGCCAGCGCCCGCTGGAACTGCTCCTCGTTGAGCCGGGCGGCGATCTGCGGGCGGAGGAGGAGGGCGAAGCGCCCCTGGGCGAGCATGTTCTCGATCAAGGCCCCGGTGTCGGCCGGGTCGATCGGTTTGCGCGCTTCGGGGGGAGGAGGGATCCGCAGCTCGGGCGGCCTCGCCGAAGGCCCCGCCCGCACCTCACCGGACCGCCGCCCCTGCACCACGAAGCAGGCGAGAAGGTAAACAATGGCTACCGCCCCCGGCAGTGCCACGAGGGGATGGGGAAACAGCCAGCCCAGGCTTACGCTGAGCATCGCCACCAGGCCCGCTGCCCACAAAAGCACTCTCTGCTTCATGACCCGCATACCGACTCCCGCTTGCCTTGCTTCCTCGGAGAGGAAACCCCCAACGCCACCGCCGCTGCCGACGAGCAGCCCGTCCCGAAAACGCAAGTCAACCCTGGGTGGCGGCGACCCTGCGTCGCCGGGCCAGGTCCTTTTGCAGCATCTCGAACTGGGCCATCACGGAGCTGAGCACCGGATCGCCGGCGGTTTCGCCGAATCCGAGGTTCCGCCCGCCGCGGCTCTCGCTGCCGTGTGGCACCGCGGGGAGCTCCGCGGCAGCGTGGTGCTCCGCCTGTCGCTGCGATATCGTCTCCAGCAGATGTCGCATCCGCTTGATCTCGTCCATCCAAAGGGTCCGTTCTTCGGCCACCTGCCGTTTCTGCTGGGCGAGGGTCTCCGCCATCTCGGCCGCCCGGCCGCGGACCGTCTCCAGCTCCGTCTCCAGGACGGCGCGCTCCTGCTCCAGCACCGCCCGCTTCTCCTCCGCCTCGCGAAGCTGCTCCAGGAGACGCTCGCGGACGACCGCCCCCTGGGGCTCCGTCGACGCCGAGGAAAACTGCTCGCGCTCGCGCTCGACCTGTTTTCGGGCCTCCGCCAGCTCGGCGGTCGCCTGGGTCAACTGGGCGAGCTGCGCCTCGGCCGACTGCAACGCACTTTGTAAGCTGGTCCGCTCCTGCTCCACCTCCTCCCGCATCCGCCGGAGATGCTCGTCCTGCGACGCGGAGGCGATCGCGGCTTGGGTCACCTCGGCGATGACGTCCTCGCGGATCCGCTCCCGCTCGGCGGCGATCGCGGCGTGCTCGCGCTCCAGCTCGGCCGTTCGCTCGCGGATCTCCCGCTCCACCCGCTGCTGCTCCGATTGCCACGCCCTCTGCCGCTGGACCAGCTCGCCGGCCAGCCGCTCCAGTTGCTGGACCAGCTCGCCCCAAAACCGCGCCGCCTCGTCATGGCTGGCTGATATCTCGGCCAGGATGTCGCCGGCACGGCGCCAGTCGGTCCATTGGGTAAGGGGGGCAGCAGCCACAGGTGCTCACGTCACAGTTGCTCAAGGAGATTGCCCCGACAAGCGTCCTGCTCCGCGTCGGGCGGCCGGCCTGGATTGCTCTTCCGACCTGCCGCCAGGAAAACTGTACGTCAGGTCCGGGGCTTGGGCAAATCCGGGGCGGCACGAAACCGCTCGCGGGGCCCGGAACACGACCGGCCGGGCCGCAGCCCCCGCGGAAACGGCACCCCCTGTTCCCCGGCCGCAACACTCGGCCCGCCGGCCGAAGTGCCCGGGAAACCATGTTGCCGTTGGGCAACACGGGCCCGGCCATCAAGAGGGGTCCTGGCCTCCCGCCGGCCGCTGTTGTATCATGCACCTCATGGCACTCCCAGAACTGGCCAGTTCCGGCAAACCGGGCTCCGCCCCCGTCCAGGTGCTGATCGTCGACAACGACGAGGCGCACGCCCAGGTCGTGGCCGAAAGCCTGGCAAGAATGGGCTACTGTTGCCGCGTCGCCACTTCCGGCACCGAGGGCGCCCGCGAGATCGAGGAGGGCCAGTACGACGTCATCATCACCGACCTGGTGATGAGCGACATCGACGGGCTGGGGATCCTCGCCCGGGCCAAAAAGGAGCTCCCCGACGCCGAAGTGATCCTGATCACCGGCCACGGCACGATCCCCTCGGCCGTCACCGCGATGCAGCAGGGGGCGTTCAACTACCTGCTCAAGCCGCTCGACCTGAGCCAGCTCCGCGCGGTGACCGAGAAGGCCGCCGACGGGGCCCGGCTCCGCCGCACCAACGTCGAGCTCCAGAAGCGGCTCGACGAGCGGTTCGGCTTCGAGGGAGTGGTCGGCGACAGCCCCCAGATGCTCGAAGTCATCGAGAAGCTCAAGCGGATCGCGCCAACCAACGCCAGCGTGCTGATCCACGGCGAAACCGGCACCGGCAAGGAGCTGGTGGCCCAGGCGATCCACCAGAACAGCCCCCGCAAGAACAAGCCCTTCGTGGCCCTCAACTGCGCGGCCCTGAGCGAGAACATCCTCGAAAGCGAGCTGTTCGGCCACGTCAAGGGGGCCTTCACCGACGCCTCGACCGACCGCGTGGGCAAGTTCGAGTACGCCCATGGCGGCACGATGTTCCTGGACGAGGTCGGCGACATGCCGATGGCCACCCAGATCAAGCTCCTCCGCGTGCTCGAGAACGGCGAGATCACCCGGGTCGGGTCGAACGATCCGATCAAGGTCAACGTCCGCATCCTCTCGGCCACCAACCGCAGCCTGGAGGACGCCATCGAGGCCGGCACCTTCCGCAACGATCTGTACCACCGGCTCAAGGTGGTCACGATCCGCCTGCCCACGCTCCGCGAGCGGAGCCAGGACGCGCCGATCCTCATCGACCACTTCATCAAGCTCTTCGCCCGCAAGCACGGCAAGCAGGTCAAGGGGGTTGCCCCGGCGGCGCGGCGGAGGCTGTTGGCCTTCGACTGGCCGGGCAACGTCCGCCAGCTCCGCAACGCCGTGGAGAGCATGGTCGTGGTCGATTACGACGGCCTGTTGGACGTCGACGATCTGCCGGAGGAGCTGGCCGATCGGGCGGAGCCCTCGGGCGAGGCGGCCGCCAGCTCCCTCGCCGCCCTCATCGGCCAACCGCTGGACGAGGTCGAGAAGCTCTTCATCGTCGAGACCCTCCGCGCCACCGGCGGAAACCGCGAGGAGGCCGCCCGGCTGCTGGGCATCGGCGAGCGGACGCTGTATCGGAAGCTCAAGGAGTATAAGCTGTAGCCCCGAACAGGAGGCGGGCAGATGGCAGCGCCCACGGTGATTCGCGAACTGATCGAGCGATTCAACAACCATCTGGAAACGTACTGCTCCGCCGCCTACAACGAGGCCCAGTTGCGCGAGGAGTTCCTCAACCCTTTCTTCGAGGCCCTCGGCTGGGACGTCTACAGCCGCAAGGGCTACGCGGACGCCTACAAAGAGGTGATCCACGAGGCGGCGATCAAGGTGGGTGGCCGCACGAAGGCCCCCGACTACTGTTTCCGCGCCGGGGGCGGCAAGGCCAGCTTCTTCGTCGAGGCCAAGAAACCCGCCGTGGATGTGGGCGAGGCGGTCAGCCCCGCCTATCAGCTCCGCCGCTACGCCTGGTCGGCCAAGCTCCCCCTGAGCCTGCTGAGCGACTTTGCGACGCTCGCGGTTTACGATTGCCGCATCCGGCCGGTCAACACCGACAAGGCCACCACCGCCCGAGTGCTCCATTTCAGTTACCGGGAATACGTCGATCGCTGGGATGAGCTTCACGGGCTGCTGTCCCCCGAAGCGGTCCGGCGCGGGGCGCTGGAGCGGTTTGTCGGCAGCAAGAAGGTCAAGAAAGGCACGGCCGAGGTCGATGCCGCGTTCCTGACCGAGATTGAGACCTGGCGTGACGTCCTCGCCCGCAACATCGCCCTGCGCAACGAGCGGCTGGAACAGCGCGACCTGAACTTCGCCGTGCAGCGGACCCTCGACCGCATGGTTTTCCTGCGGATCTGCGAAGACCGCGGGATCGAGCCCTACGGCACGCTGCAAGGTTTGATCAACGGCTCCGCCATCTATCGGCGTCTGGCCGAGTTGTTCCAGCGGGCCGACGAGCGCTACAACTCCGGGCTTTTTCATTTCACCCTGGAGAAGGATCGCGCCGAGCCGCCCGACGAACTCACGCTGGCACTGACGATCGACGACAAGCCGCTGAAGGACATCATCCAAGCCCTCTATTACCCCGAGAGCCCGTATGAGTTCTCCGTCCTGCCGGCGGAGATCCTCGGGCAGGTCTACGAGCAATTCCTCGGCAAGGTCATCCGGCTCACCAAGGGGCACCAGGCCAAAGTTGAAGAGAAGCCGGAGGTCCGCAAGGCGGGGGGGGTGTATTACACGCCGGCCTACATTGTCGAGTACATCGTCGAGCACACCGTAGGCAAGCTCCTGGAAAAGAAGACGCCGGCCCAGGCAGCCAAGCTGCGGATCCTGGACCCGGCCTGCGGGAGCGGCTCGTTCCTCATCGGCGCCTACCAGCGCGTCCTGGACTGGCACCGCGACCGGTACGTGGCCGAGGACCCGGAAAAGCACGCGCGCGGGCGCAATCCCCGGCTGTACCGCGGCGCGGCGGGCGATTGGCGGCTGACCACCGCCGAGCGGAAGCGGATCCTGCTGAACAATGTCTACGGCGTGGACATCGACCCACAGGCCGTGGAGGTGACCAAGCTCTCGCTGCTCTTGAAGGTCCTGGAAGGCGAGTCGAAGGAAACGGTCAACAACCAGTTGCGCCTGTTCCACGAGCGGGCCCTGCCGGACCTTGGGCGGAACATCAAGTGCGGCAACTCGCTGATCGGGCCAGACTTTTACCGCGCCCGGCAGACCAACTTCCTCGATGACGAGGATATGTACCGGATCAACGCGTTCGATTGGGAAGCGGAATTCCCCGAGATCCTGCGCCGCGAGTGCCGCGGCTTCGACGCCGTGATCGGGAACCCGCCGTGGGGCGCGGAGTTCTCGGAGTCAGAGAAGGATTACTTGCGCGACCGGCACCAGCGCGTGATTGCGCGGATGATTGACTCGTACATGTACTTTCTCGATCGTGCGATGTTGCTTGCGAAGAATGGCTCTCCGATCGGGTTAATAATCCCTAGTACAGTACGCAACCAGGTGGACGCCAAGCCGTTACGACGGCTGCTTCTCGACCGCGGAGTTGCGGTCTTGGTAAACGTTGGCGAGGGAGTATTCGGAAGCAAGGTTCTGAACACGTCCACGATTCTCATTAGCTGCGGGCAGACGGGTCAGGGGCACACCATTCAGGGTGATGTCTCCTCTTGCCCCCTGGAAGACCGGCCCGCCGCGCTCCGTCAGTGTCGTTCGATACCATGGTCACGATGGCATAAACTGGTCAAGAACGACCCGCAGAATACTTTCTTCACGGGAAACCTTCGAGAAACGCTCATTCTGCAGCGGCTCAGGAGGTCCCATGGAACGTTTCGAGATATTGTTCAAGGAGCCGTTGAGCGGGGCGTCAGTCCCGACGTGGCCCAGGCGCATGTCGTCACCCCCTCGATCGTGAGACGTGCCAAGTTGGAGAAAGCGTTGCTTCGTTGGAGCGTCAGTGGAACGAAGATTAAACGCTATCACCCATGGAACCCAGATCAGCTAATCATCTATACGACGAGAGAAACTCGCATCAAACAGTACCCAATGGTCTGCAGATACTTGGCCGCCTTCAAGGGTCAGAACACGTGCAAAGAAGTAAGAGGAGGCGCGCACCCGTGGTGGGCACTGCACCGCGCGAGAGATCCACAGATATTCGAGTCCCCGAAGTTCATCGGTCTCACGACCACGAAGTCGATCGAGGTCATATACGACGTGGACAGTTCCGTATACGTTACCGATGCGATGTACGTCTTCAAGTTACGCCCAGGGTTCGATCCGTGGACTTGCATGGGAGTGATCCAGTCACGGGCCTTCTTATTCCTTTACCGCGTGGCGAATCAGGGGGAATTGCGTGTAATCCCGCAAGTCAAAGCTTCGAAGCTTTACGATCTTCCGTACCCTGTGCAAAGACCCCGCCACGAGGGGATCGTGAAGTTGGTCGAGGGGATGCTCTCGCTGCACAAGCGGCTGCCAGGCGTCAAGACCGAGCACGAGAAGACGGTGCTCAAGCGCCAGATTGAGACCACCGACCGGCAGATCGACCAGTTGGTCTACGATCTCTACGGCCTGAGCGACGACGAGGTCCGCGTCGTCGAAGAAGCGACCACGTGAACTTCCTTAGCCCCTGTTCCCTGACCTCAAACCTCCCCCATGTCCTGCATCCGCCAACTCCCCCAGACCGTCGTCAACAAGATCGCCGCCGGCGAGGTGATCGAGCGGCCGGCCAGCGTCGTCAAGGAGTTGATGGAGAACGCCATCGACGCGGGGGCGACGCGGATCGACGTCTCGGTTGAGGCGGGGGGCGTCGATTTGGTCCGGGTGGTCGATAACGGCTGCGGGATGACGGCCGAAGATCTGCCGCTGGCCGTGGCCAGCCACGCCACCAGCAAGATCGCCACTGCCGACGACCTCTTTCGCGTCGGCACGCTGGGCTTCCGCGGCGAGGCCCTGGCCTCGATCGCCGCGGTGAGCCGGCTCGTGCTGCGAAGCCGCACGCCGGAAAGTCCCGGCGGGGCGGAGCTGGAAGTTGCCGGCGGAGAGATCGGCGCGGTGGCCCCTTGCGGCTCTCCGGTGGGAACCACGGTCGAGGTCCGCAACCTCTTCTTCAACACCCCGGTGCGGCGGAAGTTCCTCCGCTCCCCCCAGACCGAGCTGGGGCACACCAGCGAGGCCTTCGTGCGGATCGCCCTGGCCGCCCCGCAGATCCACTTCACGCTGCGGCACAACGACCGGCCGGTCTTCGAGCTCCCCGGCGCCGAGGGAATGCCCGAGCGGATCGCCCGCGTCTTCGGCCGCGAGCTGGCCGACAGCCTGATCTGGGTCGAGAGCGTCCACGGGCCGGTGCGACTGTCGGGCTACGCGGCCCATCCCGGCCAGAGCCGCAGCCACAACCGGATGCAATACCTGTTCCTCAACGGGCGGTGCATTCGCGACCGCTCGCTCCAGCACGCGCTGGGCGAAGCGTACCGCGGCCTGCTGATGGCCGGACGATATCCCATCGTCCTGCTGTCTCTGGAGATGCCGCCGGAGCTGGTCGACGTGAACGTCCACCCCACGAAGCTCGAAGTCCGCTTCCAGGATTCCGGGCAGCTCTACAGCCAGCTTCTGGCCACCCTGCGCACCAAGTTCCTGAGCACCGACCTGACGACCCGGGTCCAGGCCGCTTCCGACCTCGATCCCAGCGGCGCGCACGACGAGTCGCAGGCCGCGGGCCTCCGCCAGGGGCTGGTCGACTGGGCCAAGGGGAAAGTGCAGTCCTGGGGGATCCGGGAGGGGGATTCCGCGGCGTCCGCCGGCGCCGCGGGGACGTCCGAGCCATGGATGGCCGCGGGGCCGCATCCCCGGGAGGTGTGCCCAGGGGCTTCGCCGTCTGCCGCACCGCTGGAACTGACGCCGTTGGATCGCAGTTGGGCCCCCGTCGGCCGACCCGAGGATGAGGAAGAGGGCGAAGACCTTCCCGAGGGCACCTCCGATTGGGCCGCCGCGGCGGCTGCATTCCCCCGCGATTCGCTCGGCTTGCCACCGGATTCGGCGGCACCGGGCGCAGAGGCCGGCGGTCCAGCGGCCGCCGGGGCCGCGGCGTCGCGGGCAGTGAAGGCCCTCCAGGTCCACGATCGCTACCTCGTGGCCGAGAGTGACGACGGGGTGATGGTCATCGACCAGCACGCTCTCCACGAGCGGATCCTGTACGAGCGGCTCCGCGAGCGGGTGCTGGCCGGGGCGATCGAGTCGCAGACGCTCCTGGTGCCGCAGCCGGTGGACCTGGCCCCCGCCGAGACGGCCGCCGCCCTGGAGCACCGCGAGCTTCTGGCCCAACTGGGGATGCGGATCGAGCCCTTCGGCGGCCAGTCGATCCTCGTCACGAGCTACCCGGCGATGCTGGCCAACATGGAGCCGGTGGAAGTGCTCCGCGGGCTGGTCGATCAACTGCTTGCCGGGGGGAAGCTCCCCGACCGCCGCGATCTGTTGGACGCGCTCTTGCACACGATTGCCTGCAAGGCGGCGATCAAGGCCGGCGACCGGCTCGGCGCGGAGGAGATCGCGGCCCTGCTGGCCGAGCGTCACCTGATCGCCGACCCGCACCACTGTCCCCACGGCCGCCCCGCCGCGCTGGTCTTCACCCGCGAGGAGCTGGACAAGCAGTTCCGGCGGGTGTGAGTTGGCGTGCTCCCGGAAAACGTTCTTTGGGTTCAGGGGCGCAGTAATCTATTAACAAGTGGGGGAACTCTGTGCGAAGTTCTTCGACCCGCGCCTTGCTCAAGCGAGTCGAGCCGAGCGCCACATATCGGAGCTGCGTCAAATCCTTCAAGTGCAATAGAGCGGCAGCGCTGACGCGAGTCCCTGAAAGGTCTAGATCCGTAAGGCTTTTCATCCCATTAAGGTGCTGCAACGAGCCGTCGCTGACCTCAGTCCGGCCGAGGTTGAGGCTTGCGAGATTGTCGAGCGCCCTAATATGCTCCAAACCGGGCCCAGTTACGTGAGTCCCCTCGAGGCCCAGGAACGAAAGGCTCGTGAGCCCCTTGAGGTGGACCAAGCCGGCGTCCGTCACCTGAGTGCCAGCAAGGTTCAGGGAGCGAAGAGCCGTAAACCCTCGCAGGTGCACCAAGCCGGCGTCCGTGATGCACGTGCTGCTGAGGTCTAACGCCTCAACGCTGCTCAACGTCCTTAAGGGCACCAAGCCCGCGTCCGTCACGCGGGTGCTGTTGAGGTCCAGGATCTCAAGCCCGCTCAGCGCTCCTAAGTGCACCAAGCCGGAGTCGCTGATCTGCGTCGAGCCAAGATAGACGCGCGTGAGGTTGGCCAGTCCTTTCAAGTGCGTGAGCCCCGCGCCGCTCACGTCAGTTCTGCTGAGGCGCAGCTCCTGAAGGTTGATCAGTCCCCTCAAATGCGCCAGACCGGCGTCGCTCACCTGAGTGTTCCCAAGGTCTAAGTCCCGCAGGCCAGCGAGCCCTTTCAGGTGGACCAGCCCGGCGTCCGTGACGGGAGCGTGGAGGTAGAGCTGCTGGAGGCCGGTGAGCTTGCTCACGTGCGCCAAGCTATCGTCGGTCACTGCCCCGCCGAGGAGCAATAGAGACGCAACGGGGCGGAAATCGTCCCCCAACAGCTTCCAGGGCCACCCTGCGTCCCCGTAGTCAAAGAACGCCTGCAGTCCCAAGTTTTCTAGCTCCTGGATCGCGAGGCGCTGGGATCGAAGTTCTTGGAGCTTCTGCGCCACGAATGCGAGCGCAATGCTCGCCCCGAGCACGAACACAACTAGCGTCCGCAGGCTGAACTGGTACCAGCGGAGTCTGCGCTTCGGCTTGTCGGGCTGCTGGGTGCTCACAAATCGGTGAGGGCGTCCGGGAATTGGATAGTTCAGCCCCGTCAGGGGCGCAAGTCGATAGCCCAGGGCGCGAGCCCTGGGTGCCGGGGAGCCGATCGGCGCGAGAAGCCCCGCAAGGGGCGACAGAACCGCTGCAAGCCAGTTCTTTCGCCCCTGCCGGGGCTCGTGGAACATGAGCGACCCTCTTCCCAGGGCTCGCGCCCTGGGCTATCGTCTTTCGCCGCTACGCGGCTGACCAGGACAGACGTAACTCGCGATTCTCGACCGGGCAGATTCCCGGACATTCTCAATTCGGTGCTCGCAACGTGGCCGGGCGTTGGCCGCGGCGCTCACTCCCAGCGGATCGCGCCCATCGCGCCCTTGCCGCATGGCTCGAGGAATTATGTGATGACGTAATCTTATGCCAGCACATAAGTCCCCATAAGTTCCGGTCCGCCCGCGCTCACTCCCACTGGATCGTGCCCATCGCGCCGCTGCGGATCAGGTAGTACATCGTGAAGTGGAAGAACACCGGCGCGGCGAAGCAGATCGAGTCGATGCGGTCCAGCACGCCGCCGTGCCCCTCGACGAGCGTGCCGTAGTCCTTCACCCCCCGGTCCCGCTTGATGGCCGACATGGTTATCGAGCCGGCGAAGGCCATGATCGCGATCACGGCCGACATGGCGGCGGCGAGCCAATACGGGAAGGGCGTGGCCCACCACAGCGCCGTGCCCAGCAGGGTGACGCTCACCGTGCCGCCGAGGAATCCTTCCCAGGTCTTGGTCGGGTTGATCGTGGGAACGATCACGTGCTTGCTGGGAATCTGGGCCCAGACGTACTGCAGCGCGTCGCTCAACTGGACCATGAGGAGGAAGAAGAACAGCAGCCGGGCATTGCGGCTGGGATCGCGCTCGGGCCGATTGCCCGGCGTGGCGCCCGTCTCGGCCTCCGGCCTTTCCGTCTCCTGCTTTTCCGCCGGTTTCTCCAACGGGAACGGCGCAAGGGGCTGGCCGGCGTCCCTCGGCAGAGGCAGCATCAACAGCGCGGGGGCGTAGCTCAGGCAGTAGACGCAGATCAAAAGACCCGCCTGGATCTTCGCCGTCCGCTCCAGGAACCGCTTCGAGTCTCCCGACATCGCGATCCCCGCGGGTATGAAAAGGAAGGCATACACCGGGATCACGATGCTGTAAAGCCCGTACCGTTGAATCCCCACCAGGATGAATTGCAGGGGCGTCCAGAGGAAGAAGACCCAGAACAAGGTGCGGTGATCGCCGGGCCGGGTGGGGGTCAGGGTGATGAACTCCCGCAGCGCCCAAAACGAGATCAAGCCGAAGAGCAACACCGTGACGGTCTGGCTCCAGATGGCCGCCGCCAGCACCAGCCAGAGGTACCACCACGCCCGGACCCGCCGCCAACAGTTCTCCACGATGGCCGGATCGATCCCGCTCTCCCTCCGCCGCTTGAGGAACTGGACCACCCCCGTCGCCGCGCTCAGGAGCACGAGAATCCCCAGCACCAGTCCCCAGGTTCGTTCCATAAGGTCACATTTCTTTGAGTCGCCGCACGGCCTCTCGGGCGCGGCGGAGGAAGTCGTTCTTCGGCTCGCCGGCCTCCAGCCACATCGGCGGTCCGAAGCTGATGCAGGTCAGCAGCGGCACCGGCAGGAATTCCCCCCGCGGCAGGATCCGGTTCATGTTGTCGATGTGGACGGGAATCAATTCCAGCTCCGGCCGCTTCTTGCAGAGATAATACAACCCGCTCTTGAATTCGCCGATGTCCTCGCCCGAAGTCCGGCCCCCTTCGGGAAAAACGATCAACGAATGGAGGTGGCCGATCGCGCGGAGCATCATGTCGACCGGACTCTGGTGGACCTTGATCTCGGTGCGGTCGATCAACAGCGCGTTGAACAGGTTCTCCGCCATGTAGCGGCGAAGCCGGCCGGCCATCCAGTAGTCCTTCGCCGCCACCGGCCGGGTCAGGGCGCGGACCTCGGCCGGCAAGGCCGACCAGATCACCACCGCGTCGAGATGGCTCGTGTGGTTGGCAAAATAGACCCTCTGGCAGGTGTCCGGCTGGGAGTCGATCCACCGCACGCTCGCGCCGCTGAGAACCCTGGCAAGCAAGGCCAGTATGGCTCCGGTGACCTTGACTTCCATCTCAGCCGCGCCGAAAAGGCCGGGTTGGTTGGGACCTGTCTTGCCGCTCGCCCGTGCCGGTAGTTACCCATCGTAGCTTGCCGGCCGCCCCCCGCAAAGCCCCGTGAGGTGTGAGACCATCGCCACCAAAGGTGGTAACGCACCACTCTTCAATCGGATATTGACCGAGCACGCTCTCCGCTCTGCCCGAGGGCCGCGGTACAATCGGGGGATGAACGCGGTCTGCCTGGTAATCGATCGGCTACACCTCGGGTATCTGGGGGCTTACGGCAACACCTGGATCGAAACCCCCGAGTTCGATCGGCTGGCTTCTCAGGGGTTCGTTTTCGATCAGTTCGTGATCGACAGCCCGCGCCTGGAATTGCTGTGCCGCTCGTGTTGGCAGGGGGTGCATGCGTTGGCCCCCACCGGGGCGGGGCGGGAACAGGTCCTCTTACCCTCCCTTCTAGGGGAGCGAGGGCTGAGAACCGCCTTGCTTACCGACGAGCCCCGGGTTGCGGGCCACCCACTGGCCCACGCATTCGGCCAAGTCCTGGAAATCGACGCGATGCCGATGGCCGACGCGGCCCAAACCGTGGAAGAGACGCATCTGGCGCACTGTTTCGCCGAGCTGATCGACTGGCTTAGGGGGGCTCGAGAGCCGTTCTTCCTATGGTGCCACTGGAAGGGCCTCGGGGCGGCTTGGGACGCCCCGCTGGAACGCCGCCGGGCCTATGCCGATGAGGAAGATCCCCCGCCCCCCGAGTCGGCCGTGGTGCCCAACCGGCTGCTGGCACCCGATTGCGATCCAGACGAAATCCTGGGGATCTCGCAGGCATACGCCGGGCAGGTATCGCTCCTGGATACGTGCCTGGGGGCACTGGCGGAGTCCCTCGAAGCGGGCCCGGCAGGCCAGGAAACGCTCCTCGTGCTTCTCGGGGCGAGAGGGTTCCCCCTGGGCGAGCACCGGCGCGTAGGGCCTTGCGACGCCGCACTTTACGGCGAACTGGTCCGTGTCCCGCTGGTGATGCGGTTTCCCGGGCACCTGGGCGCGGCTGCCAGGAGTCAGGCGATGGTCGAGCCGGCCGACCTCTGGGCCACGATCCTCGACTGGTTCGAAGTCGCGGATCGCGCTCGATCGCTGACCGGATGCAGTCTCTTGCCGGTGGTCCGGGGCGATGTCGAAGCAGTCCGAGATCGGCTGTGCATTATGGGAGATGACGCCGATCGGGCAGGGGTTACTCCCTTCTGGTACCTCCGCAACGCGGACGCCCTGGAGCTGTTCGTCCACCCCGACGACCTCTGGCAGGTCAACAACGTCTCCGATCTTTGTCCTGAAGTGGCGAGCTTGATGGAGGCGATGATTTCCCAGTATTGCCAAGCTGTCCATTCCGGCCAATCGCCCTATCCTTTGCCTCTTCCCGAGAGGCTCTGCACGGGGGCGGACTGAAAGCCGGGGCGAAAATCCAGACAATCCGGGATAGGTATCCCCATAGGTCCTCGCTATAATCCCCGGCCCTTTGGGGATAGGGCAAAGGGTTACACCCTTTCTCGGTCGTTACGGGATCGACGATGATCGGACAAGGAGGTCCGAGAGCATCGCGAGGACGCCGTCTGTCCTCAACTCATCTTGCGGCCTGGGGCGGGGTTTGGCTGGTGCTGGCGCTGGCGATGCCGGTGCTGGTCGGGCCGGCCTCCGCCGCCACGGCTGCCGATCCGACCATGCGCATTCGTATTGCATGGGGGGGCGGGCCGGAACGCCTCTGGCAAGGAAGGGTCGCGATCGGCCAGGGCACCCTCGCCGACCCGGTCCCCCTGGGCATCGAGGCCGACGAGGAGGGCTCGATGTGGTTGGAGCGGGGGCAATTCCAGATTGCCGCGCTCCGGACCGGGAAGCCGAGCAGACGGGGCCCGGTCGAAACCGCCGACGGCTACCTGGCCATCCGCCAGTGGAGTCGGCGGACCTACGACGGCGTCGATCTCACGGTCCAGGCACCGCTGCAGGCCTCCTTGTTTGTCGAGCTGGTCCCCGCCGACGAGAACCAGCAAGCCGGCTGGGTCGAGGCCCGCCTGGCCGACCTGGTCCACGGGAAAGTCAGCGCGGAGTTGGACGAGCGGGGGACCCGGCTGGTGATCTGCCGCAGCCCCGGGGACGAACTGCGGATCGAGCTGCCGCGGCGCTCGCTGGTCTTCGAGCCGGGGGAGGCGCTGGAGTGCACGCTTCGGCCCCATCTGTTGCCGATGGAGCCGGGCAGCAAGGTGCAGATCAAAGTCCAGCTTCTTGCCGCCCGATCGAGCCGCGAACTGTGGTCCGCGGAGTACTGGATGGTGCTGGGGGAGACGGAGAGCTTGCCGCTGAAGGTGCCGCTCCGGAAGGAAGAGGGGGCCTACGACGTCGTGCTCACGGCGACCCAGGACCGGAAGCTCCGCCTGCCGCAGCCGGCGCGGCCGCAGCTCGGGCTCCGCTCGCCGGTGGTGGAGCGGACGATCCAGGTGCTTGTGCTCAATCCTCGGCCGGAGACACCGCCGATCAAAGAGGAGCGGCTGAGCGTCGTCGAGGAGATCGATCCGGCGAATCCCAAGTGGTGGGCGAAGTTCGCCAATCTGCCGCACCTTCCCCGGCTTCAGCGGATGTGGAAGGGACCGCTGAGCAGCGGCCACTGGCAAACCGTCCAACACCCGCTGGGAACGCTCGTGCAATTGGCCCCCAACGCAAAGGCGGGGGAAACGAGCTGGGAGGCGTACACGCTGCCGATCCAGCGGCCGGGCGAGCCGCACGTGCTCGAGGTGGACTACCCCAGCGACGTGCCCCAGACGCTCGCCATCAGCGTCGTCGAGCCGAACGCGGCCGGGGCCGTCGTTCCGATCGGCCTGGACTCGGGAGTGGATCGCGCCGAGGAGATCGGCGAGGTCGCGGCCGCGCCCCAATGGCTCCGGCACCGGCTGATCTTCTGGCCGCGGACCAAGACCCCGATCGTGCTCGTGGCCAACCGCCGCGATCAAACGCCGGCGACGTACGGCAAGATCCGGGTGCTGTCGGGGTGGAAGCACCTGCCGCGGGCGTTTCCGCCGGGAGCAGACTCCCCGGAGCGCCTCCTGGCGGCCTACCTGGACCGCCCCCTGCTGCACGAGAATTTCACCGCCAGCGAGGCCCTCGACTCCTCCACCGATCGCAGCTTCGACGACTGGAGCACCTTTTACGAAGCGGGCACGCGGCTGGTCGAGTACCTCCACCACGTGGGCTACAACGCCTTGGTGCTATCGGTGTTCGCCGACGGGAGCACGATTTATCCGAGCAGCGTCGTGCAACCCACGCCGCGTTACGACACGGGCATCTTCTTCGAGACCGGCCAGGACCCGATCCGCAAGGACGTGCTCGGGATGCTCCTGCGGATGTTCGACCGGGAGGGGCTGCAACTGATTCCGACCCTGGAGTTCGGCTCGCCGCTGGCGGAGCTGGAGGCGGTCTTGCGTCGCGGCGGGCCCGCCGCCGAAGGCATCCAGTGGATCGGCCCGGACGGCAGTCCCTGGGAGCAGCAGCACACCCCGCAGCGCGGCCGTGCCCCCTATTACAACGTGCTCCATCCCCGCGTCCAGGAGACGATCCTCTCCGTGGTCCACGAGCTGGTGGAAGGGTATGCCCAGCATCCTTCGTTTGCCGGTCTGGCGCTGCAACTGTCGGCCGACGGCTACACCCAACTGCCCGGACCCGAATGGGGGTTGGACGACGTCACGATTGCCCTGTTCGAGCGGGACACGAAGATCCAGCTTCCCGAGGAAGGTCCCGATCGATTTGCCCAGCGGGCGAGCCGGCTGAGCCATCCCACGGCGGACGGCCGCCGCGAGTGGCGCAGGGAGTGGCTGGGGTGGCGGGCGATGCGGCTGGCCCAGTTCTACCGCCGCATCCAGGCCGAGCTGAACGCCGTCCGGCCCGGCGCGCGGCTCTACCTCGCCGGCGCGGAGCTTCTGGCGGGCGAGGCAGCGGCCGAGGACCTCCGGCCTTCCCTGCTGCGGAGAAGCACGGCCGCCGAGGCCCTCTTGCACGCGGGGATCGACGTCCACCAGTACGGCCAGCGCGACCGGATCGTGCTCTTGCGCCCAGAGCGGATCGCTCCCCAATCGTCGCTGGTCCGGCGGGCGATCGACCTCGAGCTCGCGCAGATGCCCGATTGGGACCGCTATTTCCAGCTCCTTCCGCCTTCGGGGAGCCTGTTTTCCCATCCGCCGCAGGAGCTCCGCCTGGCTTCGTTCGAGGAGAAGAGCCCGTTTCGACCATGCTACGCCAGGCTGTATACGCACGCCACGCCTTCGGCCTGGCAGAACCGCCGCCGCTTCGTCCACAGCCTGGCCACGCTGGATTCGCAGGTGATCCTCGACGGCGGCTGGCTGCTGTCGATGGGCCAGGAAGACTCGCTTAGGGACCTGGTCGCCGTGTACCGCCAGTTGCCGGCGATGCGGATGGAGAAGGTGATCGACCCCAGCGACCCGGCGGCCGGACAGCCGGTCACCCTGCGGGTCGGCAGCCGTGGGGACCGGACGTACGCGTACCTGGTCAACGACGCGCCGTTTCCCACCGCGGTCGAGGTGGCGGTCGAGACCCCGGCGGGATGCCGCTTGGAGGCCCTGCCCGGCCTGCCCTCGGGCACGCTACGCCAGGACGCCGGGGCGACGATTTGGGGCGTCGCGCTGGGGCCTTACGACGTCGTGGCGGCAACCTTTTCCGGAGCCGGGGTGCGGCTGTCCTGCCCGAAGACAACGTGGTCCGGCGAGGTCCAATCCGCCTTGAGGAAACGGATCGACGAGCTGGGTGCCCGGGCGGCGGCACTGGGGAGCCGTCCGGCATTGGAGGTGCTGGAGAATCCCGGCTTCGACCGTTCCCCTGGACCTCAGGGACAGATTCCCGGCTGGACGGCGGCCGGCGGGCCCGGCGTCACCATCCAGCTCGACCCAGCCGCCAAGCACAGCGGCTCGTTTGCGCTGCACCTGGCCAGCAGCGGTCCTCCGGCGAAAGTCACGAGCAGGCCGTTTGTGCCGCCGGCGACCGGCCGGCTGTGGATGTTGGTGCGGCTCCGCGTTGCCGACGAGGGCCGGCAGCCGCCGCTCCGCGTTTGCCTGGAAGGAAAGGCCGGCCATCGGACGTTCGTCCGCTACGCCCAGTTCGGCCAATCCCCCGGCGACCAGCGGGCGCCGCCGATCACCACCCAGTGGAGTCGGCCTTTCGTGGTCCACGCGGACGACCTGCCCCTGGAGCCGCAGACCCCGATGCGGATCAGCTTCGAGCTTGCCGGGGCGGGAGAGGTCTGGATCGACGACGTGCAACTGAGCGGCCTGGCGTTCAGCCAGGAGGAGCGGAAGGAGCTGGTTCGGCTGATCGCCCCGGCGAACGTGAAACGCGAGGACGGCCAGGTGAGCGACTGCATCCGCTTGCTGGAGGGCTACTGGCCGCGGTTTCTGGTGGAGCACGTCCCCCTCGCGGAAACGCCCGCCACGCCCCGGGAAGCCCCGCCGCCCAAGCCGGAGCCGGAGCCTCGCCGCTCGACCGGCTTCCTGGACCGAGTCCGCAGTCTCATCCCCGAACGGCTGCGGTTCTGAGGGAAAGGAAGCGGCGGGGCCAGCCAGTTGTCACACGTCTACCGTGGAGGACGAGGTGTTGACCTCGTGGCAAGTGCTCGCGCCGCGAATGTCCCCACCCGCGTCCGGTCTTGGTCAACGGGAGCGCTTGGCGGCAAGCTATCGTCATGCCTCCCGTCATGATACACTAACCGCTGACGCCGCAAGAAGTTGACGAGAACCTCCGGCAGTCCCAGGCGCAAGAGCTGGCGTGCGCAGGAATAGAAAGGGATTTGCGAGACTTTAGCATCATTATCGGGTAACCACGAAAGCGCGAAAGGGCGAAAAGGCGAAATCAGGCGAGAATAGGAAGGTCCCTTATTCCAAATCAGCAGCAGAGACCTCAAATCATTTCGTGCTTTCGTTTTTTCGCGTTTTCGTGGTCTCTTTGGTGTGCGGAGCGCCACGGAACCCGATATCGATGCTACAGTCTCGGATTTGCCTGGCATTGAGGAGACAACCGTTATGCCAAAGCTAATGGGTTGGCTCTACGGACTAGCCGTTTTGTGGGCCACCAGCACTCCGGCAATCGCAGCACCGCGCCCGCACGCCTGGCAGCGGTGGGAGCGCGCTCTGACGAGCACCCGCAGCTACGGCAACCCCTACGCCGACGTGACATTGCGGGTGAGCTACACCGGGCCGGGGAACCGCACGCTCCGCGCCTACGGCTTCTGGGACGGTGGGGATACCTTTCGGATCCGCTGCGCCTTTCCCACACCGGGCACTTGGCGGTGGGAGACGGAGTGCTCCGATACGGCAAACACGGGGCTGCACCGGCAGGGCGGCGCGGTGGACGTCGCGCCGTATCAGGGCGGCAACCCGCTGTATCGGCGCGGCTTTCTAAAGGTGAGCGATAACCGGCGCTTTCTTGCCTACGGTGATGGAACCCCGTTCCTGTGGGTCGGTGACACCGCCTGGGCCGTGCCGCAAAGGGCCAGCGACCAACAGTGGGAGGCCTACATCGCCGACCGCACCGCCAAGCACTTCACCGTCATCCAAGTGGCCCCCGCGCCCTGGTGGGCGGGCGAGTGCGACCGCCGGGGCGAGAGGCCGTTTAGCGACAAGACATGCGCACGGTGGAACC